>ENA-OQNN01001313-OQNN01001313.1-human-gut-metagenome-genome-assembly--contig:-NODE-1313-length-17413-cov-13.175807_pt1 | contig 17413 bp, 18 predicted proteins | sample MGYA00242624_ERZ504870 | MGnify/ENA primary metagenome ERZ504870 (study PRJEB26092, sample SAMD00036379) | human gut metagenome | host: Homo sapiens | study: EMG produced TPA metagenomics assembly of... | reverse complement strand
GCATCGTGGGGTAAGGGGATGGTGGCTACATATTGATGTTGTGCTGTTGCTTTTTACTGAAAGCTGCTACTAACGACTCATAAATCTACCCTTAATCGTGTATTGGATGATAGTTGCGGATTTTAGGCTAAAATACTTTTTATCATCTTAAATTATACTTTAAATAATCAATAGCCTTCTTTTGTTCTAGCGCAATTCTCTTATAACAAGATTCATAATCAATGTATTCAAAGACATCTCTATTACGTAACAAATCATCACCATAAATCAGGTGATCAGATAATCCTAACATTTCCAACAAAGAACTTGCTCTATCATCCATCGAGTTATGCATAGAACTATTAATAAACCAGAAAGGCTTACCAAAAATTACTGAGAAAACTGTACCATGAAAAGATGTCGTCAAAGATAATTTAGCATATTTCATCAAGTTCAAGAAGACGATAGGACCAGACTTGTCAAATAATCGAAGTCCTTCCTTACGCTTTCCTTGAGGTCCCCATGCTCGTGCATCAATAATATAAACCGGCAAGTTATACCTCTTGGATATCTCCATAACAGTATTGTTTACCTCTGTTGTATAGTTGAAAGCATAATAAAAGATGTAATCCTCTTTGATTAAACGATCTCCGACATTCAATAACTTCTCATAATCAAGCTGATTCAATAATAACGTCGGATCTACCAATAAATCAACATGCTTACCACTCAAATCCTCGATCTGCTTAACTGCATTTTTCTCACGCACAGATAATGCATCAAAAGAAGTCAAATACTTCTTATATACATTCACGTCCTTTGCTTTATCCTTGATGACATTGGCGCCAAGAGAACAAGCATAGGAAATTTTGCGAGCACCGCCTTTTACAAAGTTCAAGAAATAAGAATCATCTGCATCACCACATGATATATTCCACACCTGGTCACTACCACAAATATAATGAGTATAATCAAATCGTTCATTCTGCAAGTCTATATTTGACTTATATTCTTTGCTAGTCAAAGGCAAATGGCAATTCATAAAATCTAGATAAAATGCCTTTTGCTTATCAAGTAACGATACATAAGGCAAAGTTTTCCACCATTTGCTAAAACGTCCTCGTACACCTCGCTTGAAAGGATAAATTGGTGGAATTGAATTATACATAGCACGAGAACCTTTATTTGCGAAATCTATAATTTCACAAGGAATATTCATATTTTTCAACACTGTTGTCAAAGCAAAAGCTTGAAGCATAGAACCACAATTATGTGATGCATGAAATGTTATAATACCAACTTTCATAATTATTTATATATTTTATTAATTAAAGAAGAAGACAGAGACAAATCTATTTTCCTCATAAATAGTTTTTTTGATTTTATTATTTTTGAATAATCTATTTCTTTCAATATTCTTGGCAATGATTCTCCCTTATAGCTTGCTATCCAATCTACATATCTCAAATCATCCAATACTATAGAAGAACGCAATGGGCTGTTGAAAACTATTGTATGGAAGAACACTTCATCACAACAAGAAGTAAACAAAAACCTTCGTATATATTCAGGGTGCTGCTTACAATAATTCATAATGTAATCAACAACCATATGATTCAAAGACCACCAATTATTTCCTTTAAAGGGTTGTAGTCGAAACTTCATTCTGAAATGTACATACCGAGAAACTCTACGTTGCAAATTTACAACCTTTTCCTCCCAAAAGTGCCCAAACGCAGATTGTCTTACATTACAGATTTTATTACAATGAAACAACATAAACCTATCCTCTATTTTCGTTTTTACATCCAATTCCATAAACGAAAATTTATGTTTGGCTGCAGAATCAAAGAAATCATCAAACACAACATTTGACACTATAGGCAAATCTTGCCCTGATATCAAATGGTAATATTCAAAATCGATGCTATTTTGCGAAGCCAAACTGAGTAATTCTAAAGTCAAATAGATCTGTTCTTCTGCACCCCAATTTACCTTGTATCGTTTATGAGTGAAGAAGACATTTTCTGATTTATATTTCAAAAATTCATCATAATTTTTCGTTTTGCCATCTACATGAATAAAGAAAAAATGATTAGAAGCCTTTAACTTATTTATCAACAACCCTACCAATAGTGGAGAAGTATGACATTGTATCAGAAATGCATGATTCATTTTTCATTTAATTTTTATTTTTCCAATTACCGAATTGATTTTTTTAGATATGGCTATTCTTTCGTTATTATCTAATCCAACGACATAAATAGCCATACAAACAGAACACATACAAAGCACACCAACCAAACAGAATGAAAAAATATTTTCCGCTAAAAATTTGTGAATAATATAAGGAATAATAGAACCTAATATAATAACGAAGAGACAAGGTATATAAACCTTCTTAAGATAAACTTTTAAAAGAAGCCCTGTTCTCTTCTTAGCAAACCAAAGTTTCACGAAATGAGTGAATGAAGTCAATATGAATTGTACAACAAATACCCAACATGGATTTTTATCCATATATAATACAATAACAGAAACTGGTATCACCATTAACATCGTAATACCATTAGTTAATTGAAAACTCCGAATCCTACCAGAAGCATTAATAGCATTGTTTAGAGGATTGGAAAGACAATCCACCAACGCTGTTATAATAATAATCTGTAAAAATGCTGCAGAATACATAGGTGGAGTTTCCAACCAATATTCTAATACTTGATTGGTCATAACTAAAATTGGCAACGACAGAAGGAAAACCAAAAAGAAAGAAAACTTTGCACCTCGACAAATTAAAGAATGCATATATGAATAATCACCAACAGCATAACTTTTTGTTATTTGCGGATTAATTGCCGTTTGAAAACTACTAGCGAATTGAAGGATAGCATTTTGTACTTGAACAGCCACACCTCGTGCAGCATTCACTATTGGACCAAAGAATATATTCAGTACCATATTCAAGCCCTGCGTAACTCCCATCAATGCTAAGTTTCCAATTAAATTCCAGCTTGCAAACGCACCCATTCTTTTAATTTTATCAGTATTCCATACCAGTTTTATTTTTGTTTCTGGAAAATGCTTCTTACTATAAGAAGAATAAACTACACGAATGATTATACTTATACACAACAATAGTGTTGCATAAACCTTTAGTTTGTCAAAATCTGATATTAGCAACAAATAGACAATAGCAAGTTTCATTCCTGCTTCCAATAGACTTATATAAGCAAAAGCACTCATTTTTTCATGTGCTATTATTGCAGCATTATAAGGTATGCTCATTATTCCTACTACCATCGTTAAAATTGAACATTGAAATACCCATAAAGCTGCTCCATAACGTTCTTCAGGAATAACCATTTTATTGCATAAGAACCACATTCCAATAGTTTCAACTAAAATGATTACAATTATAGCTATTATCGAATGGATCAATAAAGAAGTATTAAACGTATCATTTAACTCAGTTATGTCATTTTTTGCTAAATCAAAATTTAGAAAACGTTGTGTGGATCCTGCCATTGCTGTATTAAAAAAAGCGAACATGGTAACGACACCACCAACTACATTATAAATTCCATAGTCCTCAACTCCTAAAGTTTGCAATATAACCCTACTCGTAAATAAACTTATCAATAATAGGAATATCATTCTCACATAAAGGAGTAGGGTATTCTTCGCAATTCGTTTATTATTATTGTCTAAAGTTTGATCCGACATAAAATAATTTATCTAATTTATATAATAATCAGCATTTTCTGCTCTTTTTACATCTTTAATTTATTAGTACATCATATCAAAGCAAAGTAGCCAATAATATAGGGGGGGGTGATAGTAATTCATCTAACACCACCCTTATTATTAACAAAAGATATGATTTACTAATTGTACCAATTTAGAATACAGTTAATCTCTTCTAAAAATATCTCTTGTATAAACCTTATCCTTTACATCATCCAGGCAAGCATCGTAGCGGTTGGCGATGATAGCATGGCTCTGTGCCTTGAAGGCTTCGAGGTTATTCTCAACTCTACTACCGAAGAAGGTGCTTCCCTCATCCAAGGTCGGCTCATAGATGATTACCTCTGCACCCTTTGCCTTGATACGCTTCATGATTCCCTGGATGGCAGACTGGCGGAAGTTGTCACTGTTTGACTTCATAGTCAGACGATAGACACCAATCACACAGTTGTGCTCCTTGCTTGCATCATAACTGTTATCATCAGCATAGCTATAATAACCAGCTTTCTGGAGAACAGCATCAGCAATATAGTCCTTACGGGTACGGTTGCTCTCTACGATTGCCTCAATCAGGTTCTCTGGAACATCAGCATAGTTCGCCAAGAGCTGCTTGGTATCCTTTGGCAGGCAATAACCTCCATAGCCGAAGCTTGGGTTGTTGTAATGGGTACCAATACGTGGGTCAAGGCCTACACCTTCAATGATAGCCTTGGTATCGAGTCCCTTTACCTCTGCGTATGTATCCAACTCATTGAAGTAGCTTACTCGGAGTGCCAGATAGGTATTGGCAAAGAGCTTGACTGCCTCTGCTTCCTTCATGCCCATGAAGAGCGTATCGATATTCTCCTTGATGGCACCTTCCTGCAAGAGTGCAGCAAAAGTCTTGGCTGCTTCTTTCAACATCTCTACATCTGTCACAGCATTGATAGCCTCATTCTCTTCTGCAAACTCAGGGCGATCGATTACCTTTGGATAGCCTACAATGATGCGGCTTGGGTAAAGGTTATCATAGAGAGCCTTGCTCTCACGAAGGAACTCTGGAGAAAAAAGCAGATTGAACTTCTTCACTCCCTTCTGGGCATACTTCAAGTAGAGGCTGCGGGTGTAACCTACCGGGATGGTACTCTTAATGACCATCACTGCATCTGGGTTTACCTCCAGAACTAGGTCGATGACTTCTTCTACATGGGTTGTATCGAAGTAGTTCTTCACAGGGTCGTAGTTGGTTGGTGCTGCAATCACTACGAAGTCAGCATCAGCATAAGCTGACTTGCCATCGAGAGTTGCAGTCAAGTTCAATGGCTTCTCTGCCAAATACTTCTCAATATAATCGTCCTGGATAGGAGAAATCTTATTGTTGAGTTTCTCCACCTTCTCTGGGATTACATCTACTGCTGTTACATGATGGTGCTGAGATAACAGGGTTGCTATACTCAGACCTACATAGCCGGTTCCGGCTACTGCAATTTTTATGTCTTTAAAATTATTCATAATGAATTAATTTATGTATTTATTTCTTTGTTTAAAGGTAGGCTCCGCATCAATGGAAAAAGTAGCTTTAATATTATTATTATTGATGCTTCGCCTACCGGTTTATCATATCTGCTGTTCGAAAACCTATATCCCTTTGCTAAGGGATTTTTCTAAAATCATCCCGTCCTTCTTTACCATTAAAGAAGTCATTTTTTTCGAATCCCTCCGTCTCCCTTTAGCCAAAGGGAGTTCCACCTTTCTCACCAAGCCTCTCTTCCCTCAGGGACGAGAGGATGTAACCGCCCTCCGGTGCTCGGAACCGCTACGCTCTAAGGTTGGCGGACCATCAAAGGTCTACGCCAGGTTGTGCGGGATGGGACCGCCTAAATCATTACCTTTCATTTTGTTTCTATTAATCTTCCTGATTCTATCATCCCTTTCTTAAATATCTTGGCAATTTCATGTACAGCTTTATCTACACTCTCTTTTGCCACATATTTCTCTCGTTCTGTAAGAGATGAAGCCTCAATATTTTGCTTAGCACATTCTAAAGCAGAGTCTCTGGTTTCATCAAAGGTATATTCCTTTATATGCCCAGATCCTAATATCTCTTCTATGAACTTTGCTACGGCAAAGTCAGCACGTTGCTGCGCTAAAACTTGTTCTTTTGTCATAATTCACCAAAGCCCTTGATATTTGATATTTTAAACTGTATAATCATAAATTGCCCTGTTATCTAAATATATGATTATGCTCTAATAGCTCAAACACTACTATTTCTAGTAATTTGCCCAATTCCTCAATTTCCCAATCTTCATCAGTAGGTTTCAATTTAAACGTACTATCGGGAACTTCGCCATGAAACAGTTTACAACGAAGATAATATGTATAAGAAAGCGACAATAACAAAACTATATCTATGTCACATATAGTAGCAGTATTAGCAGCAAAATGATTTACTACATTTGTCCAAAGCCCCGCACTACTCAATGCAGTTTGTACTTTTGGTCCATATACTAAACTCTGAAACAACCTTATTGCACGACTATCAGAATATTCAGTTGCACGCCTACAAATATCATCAGGTTTTGTATATCTTTTACTGCATTTATATAGTAATTTGTTCCAGCTAAACTTACGGATGTAACCATCTGAGGCAGTATTTGTCATTGCTGTAGATTCCACAAACAATCCTGCATTTCCTCGTATCAAAGCTTTCATTGCTTGAATTCCCTCACATTCTCGTGTTGTATTTCCTTGATGCAACAAAAGACGGTCAAAAGCTTTCCAATATCTATCAAACTTAAAATATCTATCTTGTGAATTAACACCTTTAAGCCAGTAACTTAAAGCGGTCCTTACAGCAATACCTTTATCTGTTTCTTCAAGGATTTCATTAACATCCGCTTGTGACAAATGTAAATTTCGTACAATTCCTGGAGTAAGCGGCTGTTGAAACTCTAAAGTCTCAGTATAAACAAAATCTCCAAATCTTCGCTGACGCTTTCTCAGAATAGAAATATTCTTCAACTTAGGAAAATCTGACGCAAGCGCATAATAAACAAGTAAGCCTTTCAATATTTGTCCATTCAATGAGTTTTGACTACTATTCAATATGCTACCATCAGAATAGCTGCAACTTCTCTCTGCCTCAATTGTAAAACCATTATTTTTAAAAGTAAAGGTATCTTGTCGTCCATTACTTCTAAAATAGGATGAGTTGCGTATGCCTATTGCGCAATTTGGTCTTCTATTCGTAAATATGACTTCAACATAATACTTTGCCATGTCTAATCTCAATTTTAAAGATGAAAGATTGGTTGGTGATGCCCCAATATGCATTTTATCTCAGACTCAGGTTAGCACTCAATTTAGGGCATAACCCTTTGTATAGGCACTTTTGCATGTACCAACATATTGAATTGTTTAAAAATCAATGTGATGTAAGCATCCAACCCCTATAGCAGCACTTCTTAGCCCAGTGTTTAGTGGGATTAAGAGATTTCCATCGAGTTGAATAAATTTATCGTGTAAAAAAGCGTGCATAGCGAGTGTTATTGGGTACTTGCATTAACATATCTTTGTATACTATACCATCCGCTGAAACAAAATAAATGTCCTTACAGAAGACATCTTGCCACCATCCGTTTTTCATGTCTTCATAATACTTATCCATAAGATCAGCATCAAAGGCAGGTGTTCTATTTTTATCTACCTTTATTCCGTACATCTTTTCTAACTTACGGCTGATATTTTTTATCGTCTCGTGGTGGGAAGCATTATCTTTGACATTAAATTTGACAGCTTCTAGAGAAACTGTAGGATTTTCTTCAAACTGTTTCAAAAAACGCTTCCATTGTACTTGTAATATGTCCGATGGAAAGTAGTTTACACCATTCTTTGATTCATCAAATATCTTCTTAGAAATTGAAGGATTATGCCTGAAGAAGACTTTATGAACCTGAGAAAACTCATTGAAGTTTGCTCCTTTCTCCATATTAAGCAAGAAACCATGTTGATTTCCACTTCTCATAAACGGTTGTTTGCCTATAGCTGACAAATGCTGCTGTTTTTGAAATGAAAATGCGCCCGGTTCTGACAATTCATAATAATACATCACTCCAAGACTACTTGTGTCTGTATGAGGTGTGTATTCATCGAAATGATAGTCAGTTACAGCAAAAAACATAGCGGTATCTATGTCTGATGTCAAGTCGAGAAAGTTGGTCTTGTTGTAATAATGCTGAGCCAATCCACCATAGTTTACCTCAAAACGAAATATGTCATGCCACAAATCAATACCTTGTTCAAACAATTGCACAAGTGGATGTGTTGCCAAGACTGCTCGAAGTTCATCATATTGAATGAGTTCCTTTAAAAAATAGCTCTGTTGAGGATTGCGGAAAAGCCCAGGAGTACAGACATCATAATACTTACTTTGTCCACGAAACAGGAATTTACGTCCATAAAGATTTGGCTTTATGGAAAATTTGCCACTCATTAACTGATTTACAATAAAGGCATCAGCAGGCAATTCCGAGTGACAGTAAGAAGCTTTACCATCTGCCCATTTTATATTATAAATATTAATATCAGCACGATAATTAAATTGTCTTTTAGCCAATATATTGCTCATGTAATCATCCTTCTCAAATGCCTTACGCTCTTCTTCTTTGATAAATCGGCATGCTTCCAATACATTGTCAAACGGATGTGTTTCAGAACCTTTCTCGTTGTTGGATATGTTAGGAGATACAATAACCGGTTTTGTTGCTGTATGCAACTTTAATTCTGCTTGACGTGCTTCTTTGATTTTCTTAGCACGATAGCAAAATTCGCCTTTAAATTGCGGATCGGGGACAGAATGTAATACACAATTCTCATGAAACTCATTGTTGAGTATGTGAAGAATTCTGGAATGACATTCATCAACAATCTGATGGGGTATAATCATGCTCAACCCATTTAAGAAAATTAGGGCGTAAGCAAAGGCATAGGCATCATTTGTATCAGCTTTTATATCCTCTTGAGTTCCTTCTGCTTGATGCTTTCTGCGCTGATAAATCTCTCTTGCTACACGATATATTTCGAAACGCAATTTTGTATATGTGTTCTGCTCTACTACATCTGCAAGCAATTTATTATCAATGACGATATCATCTGAATTTTTAAGTAGCATCATCATCTGAACTGGCATAGGCATATAAAAAATGCCTATCTGAGAATCATTTATTCCTAAATATCCACATGCTTCATGCAGAAATCCTCGGACTAGTTGTTTTACATTTTTTCCTGTAAGCATAACTCAATTTCGGGCATAGCCCTTTATTAGTAAACGGTCATTTGTATATCACCAATACAGCATTTCCACTATATTACAAGTAGTTACAGCTATCAGTTTTTTGAAAAAAATATTTTGTTCCTCATTGCAGTATCGCTCTGCACTGGTCGTCGGTCGAATGAGATTTTTCGAATCACCCCGTCCCTCTTTCCAAAGAGGGCTCTACTTTCTCACCAAGCCTCTCTTCAATGGTCTTTACACCCCCTTCGGTTCCCCCGTTTGCGGGGGACAGAAACCTCAGGAACGAGAGGATGTAACCGCCCTCCGGTGCTCAGAACCGCTACGCTATAAGGTTGGCGGGGCATCAAAGCCCTCGCCATGTTTTGCGGGATGGGACCGCCGAGCTGTTACGGGAGTATTGTCTCCATTGATGAAATAGATTTTTTTTACAAGTTTTCTACCAGAAACTTGATATAGTCATCATTGACATTGGATATTTCTCCTTTATCATAGAGTGATATTTCTTCATCAAACGTTTAAATTGACGTTTAAACTCACTACCAGTGTTTATGTTCACTTCCATACGGCTATGCTTCCTTCATTTCCCGAATGAAATCATCAACATCCTGAAGCTTTTTACCTTGCAATTTAGCAAGTTTTACCTCTTGCAAGGCCCGTGACAAGCTTTCCTTGACATAAGCCTTCTGCTTCTCTTCTATAGTCAAAGGTGATTCTTTAATTATAGACGCAGAAACAACTCCACGCAACATCTTAATGGCATTGCGAATACTAGCAGATGGCTGCGTATCATCTATTGTAACTAATATCTGTTCCATATCCTATCTTCTTTTTATTAAAATGATGGTGCAAATATAAGGGTTTTCGGTGAAACAACCAAATTTTTAGAGGAGTTTTTACTTCTTGCCCTAATCTCCCCCAGATTAACGTATGAATCCCTCCGTTCAATGGTCTTTACACCCCCTTCATTTCCCCCGTTTGCGGGGCGGGATGATACCTTATTATATCATAAAGACGGGATGAATGGTTGGGATTGCGGATTTGCTTGTTGACGTATGGATATTCCTTCTATAGTCGGAGCCGATACTTTTATCAGCCCAGATAACTTGGGTGCCCTTTGGTAAGCGCGAGGCTTACGTCGGCTGTAGAAGGAGAATCAAAGCAATCCTGCGTTATCATCAATTTCTACTTTATGTCCTTAGCAGTCACCATTCTCGATGGATATGATAGACCGTATAATTCTGTTTTTGTGTTCATAATCGAATCACTTATCTGTTTATAAGGCGGATATCATCTACCTTGTTTATTTGCTTGGTTCCGATCACTCTTTTTTAAAGAATGGCTGAAATCGTTTGCAAAAGTACTAATTTTTTTTGGATTAAGCAACAAAATTCGCTGATTTTGTTGTTTAGAGCCTAAGATTTCTTAGTTTATTCATCGGATAATGAACACATCAAGGAGATTCTGCTTTTTTATCCTCTGGCATCCGCCACTTCATTGTACCCCCAGACCATCACGAGGACTATGATGCCAGCCAGCACCATCAGGAGATTCTGAGAGTGGGCGATGGAATCTGCCACATGCGTAAGAACACGCGAACCGGAAAGGAGGAAATCTATCTTCATAGAGAAAAGCCATCCCTGAATCTGCTCCCATCCCTGACAGACTACTGCTATGATGATGCCTGCTGCCACACAGGCTGCCGTCCATAAATGTTCCAGACGCTGGCGCTTAACCAGCGACATCGCTGTACCAGTTTCGGGTAAAGCCGGCAAGGTCTGCATCACCCTGTCGGAGAATCCGTCATCAGGAATCTCTGACATCTGGCAATCGGAAAAGAACATCTGTAAGAGTTCTTCATCCTGAGGGGCCAACGGTTCCCCTTTCATGCTCTCCAACTTCTTATCATTTATCTTATCGGTCATAACCATTCTTTTTTAAGTAACTTGCAAGTTTCTGTTTTCCACGAGAGAGATGCGACTTAATGGTGCCTTGCGCCATTCCCGTCACCTCTGCAATCTTATCTATAGAGAGACCATCCATCAGCTGCAGCGTGATGCATGTACGTTCGTTCTCGCTCAATATCCGCAGGGCATTGAGTAAATCCATCTTCAGTCCGGTATTCACTCCCTGCGCATTCTGTCGGGCAACCGCCGGCGTATCGATATCCTGCGTTTCCTTATAACTGCGGGTATAATCATACCACACATTATAGGCGATACGATAAAGCCAAGTGGAAAAGCTGGCTGTACCCCTGAAACCCGACAGATGGGTATAAGCCTTCACAAAGGTATCCTGCGCCAAGTCGTCACTCAGCTGCGCATCCCCCAGCGTCTGCCGTAGGAAGAACCCACGAATGGGTGACTGATACTTCCTGACCAGCAAGTCGAACGACTTGCGGTCATGAAGCATCACCACCTTCGTGACGAGAGAAATATCGGATAACTTTTCCACTATATATTAACTAATAATTGTTGTTTGATTTTTATACCGGAGTTCCATTATAACCTGTGCCCTGATCGCCATGGCGGTTTCTCCACCAATCCTTGATGGCTGGAAGCGAACCTATGAGGGTCTGTCCCAATCCATAGAAGAAGACCAGGGCTCCGATGCCAGCCAGGAAATCAGCATCCCACCAGGCAAACATGGCGCACAAACCGGCTCCCAGGAAGGCATTTCTCAATCCACGCTTTACCAGATACTCATCGCTCTGCTTGTCTATCGGCCGGTCGCTTTCCGGAACATTGATGCCCTTCTCCATCGCCATTTCCGCCAGTTTCATCCGGTCGTTGTGGCGGCGAATCAGATATCTGATAACCAGAAATACGATGATCAGCGGAGCAAAGACAAACAGCAGACCGAAGATGATACAGAAGATGATCATAACAGCCAGCGCTCCGCCACCAAATACCGAACCGATGAAATCGAACGGATCATCATAGTTGTCTAAACTGTATCTAGAATGAACAGACTTATTATCATTCTCATCATAATCATCATAGTTGGCCGAATCTGTACTGGTTGTATCAGAATAAGCCTCCAACGCCTCGTCGTCTTTATCCTTCGAAGCAGATGGCTGTGCGGCAGATGCAGGAGCAGCCTTTGAATCTACCTGTTGGGTAGTTGGATGATAACGATGTTTTGGAGCAGAAGACGCCAAAGACACTTGGGTGGCTCCGATGCTCATAACGAGCGCTAATGCCAATATTGCTTTCTTCATATCATTATTTTTTACTGTTTTACCTTGTTATTTGAAAAATTTCTGCTTCTTAGACGCATCTCTTCGCGATTTAGTTGCAAAGAAACGAAAAATTTCTTATTTTTGCAAACAAATTAAAGAAAAAGAAACAGAATGAAGACATTACCTGAAGATTTCAGAACATATACGCAGGCACTGATGGGCGAAAAGCTGTATCAGCGTCTGGAGCATGCTATCCTTGAAGAGGAGGCACCAACCAGTATCCGCATCAATCCTTTTAAATGCAAGGATGCTGATGGCGAACCGGTTCCCTGGTGTCCGGAAACCGGACGTTATCTCTCTACGCGTCCCGGATTCACCTTCGATCCGCTGCTGCATGCCGGCTTATATTATGTACAGGAAGCCTCATCTATGTTTGTAGATATGGCTATCCGACAGTACGTAAAAGAACCGGTGATGATGCTGGATCTCTGTGCTGCCCCTGGCGGAAAGTCGACAGCCGTAAGGGCTGCCTTGCCGGAAGGGAGTCTGCTCTTCAGCAACGAACCGATGCGCACCCGCTCACAGATTCTTGCCGAAAACGTACAGAAGTTCGGTCATCCGGATATGATTGTTACCAACAACTATCCCCGCGATTACAAGAAATCTAAGTTGCAGTTTGATGTGATTCTTACCGATGTTCCCTGCTCCGGCGAAGGAATGTTCCGCAAAGATGAAGGGGCTATCGGCGAATGGAGTACCCAGAATGTGAACAACTGCTGGCAGCTGCAGCGCGAAATCGTATCGGATATATGGAACTGTCTGAAGCCAGGCGGTATCCTGATTTACTCTACCTGCACCTTCAATGCGCACGAAGATGAGGAAAACGTGGACTGGATATGCGAAGAACTTGGCGCTGAAGTGATGGCACTGGAGGGTGTAGAAGATACATGGAACATCACCCGCAACCTCACGGGCACCGACTTCCCGGTTTACCGGTTCATTCCTGGCGTTTCGCGAGGCGAAGGTCTGTTTATGGCGATTCTGAAGAAAGAGGGCGAATGGGAAGCCGGCTCACCAGCCAAGGAGAACAGGAAGGATAAGAAGAAGAAAGACAAGAAGGTGGCTAAAGGAAAGGGACCGGAGATTCCTGACGGCTGGCTGAAGGCTGATACGGAATGGATGCCTGCAGAAAGCAACGAGACGGTTTACGCCATTCCGGGCAGATGGAAAGACATCTACAACCAGGCTGAAAAGAACCTGAAGGTGCTGCATGCAGGTGTGAAACTGGGAACAGACAAGGGAAAGGGTCTCATTCCTGACCAGGCTCTCGCCCTCTCTACGATGCTCAACAAAGATCACTTCCCACAGGTGGAGTTATCCTACGATGATGCCATCCGCTACCTTCGCAAGGAGGCTGTGAATCTGCCTGCCGATACGCCTAAGGGGTATGTTCTGATAACCTACAGACAGGTTCCGATAGGCTGGGAAAAGAACATTGGCAACCGTGCCAACAACCTCTATCCGCAGGAGTGGAAGATCAAGAGTAGCCATATTCCGGAAGAACAGTTTACAGTTAACAGTTTATAGTTTATGCTTAGCATCATCGCCTGTATATCCAAAGTGCATAGAGCTATCGGGTACAAGAACCGGTTGCTCTACGCCATCCCATCGGACATGACCCGATTTCGTATGCTCACAACCGGACATACGATCATCATGGGCAGGAAGACATTTGAGTCGCTGCCTAACGGAGCCTTGCCCAACCGCCGTAATATTGTTATCTCGAAGACAAGAGAGCAGATAACAGGGTGCGAAGTATACACCTCTCTGGAAGAAGCGCTGGCAGCAAGAAAAGAAGAGGTTGGAAACAAAGAAGCTTCAGATGAATGTTTCATCATCGGAGGAGCCAGCATATATGAACAGGCTTTGCCTTTTGCAGACAAGCTTTATCTCACAATCGTAGAAAAGGAACCTGAACATGCCGATACCTTCTTTCCGGAAATCAATCCGGCAGAATGGGAAGTGACAGAAAAAGAAATGAGGAATGAAAACGGCTTACCGTTCACATTCCTCACCCTTTATAGAAAGCAGTAATCCCACAGGGAGCTACTGCTTTTTTTCTTTTTATATCTTATTTCTCTGCTGCAGCCTCCTCATCAGTTTCCTCTTCATCATCGTTGAAACTCTTGAGATCCTGCATAGAAAGCTGGCGGTTGATAGATGCATTGAAAGAGATGATGGTCTCGCTGCGAGACAATCCCAGTGGCTGCAACTTATCATGGATGATTTCCAGGAGATGGTGGTTGTTCAGCGCGTAAATCTTGATAAACATATCAAAACCACCTGTAGTATAGTGACACTCCACAACCTCAGGAATCTTCTTCAACTCCTCTACAACCTGGTCAAACTTCTCAGGCTCCTTCAGATAGAGTCCCATATAAGCACAAGTTTCATAACCTATCTTTTCTGGGTCAATGATGAATTGTGAACCCTTGATGATACCAAGATTTGTAAGTTTAGCAACACGCTGATGAATGGCAGCACCGCTCACGTTGCAAGCGCGTGCCACTTCCAAAAATGGAATACGGGCATCCTGAGAAATCAGCTTCAGAATCTGCCTATCTAATGAATCTAAAATTTGTTTTGACATAATACTAATAATTTGCTTGCAAAGATAATACAAAAAATTAATAAAAGCAATTTTTTAAGAGAAAAACATGATAAATTAATATTATTTTCCTTTTTCTGTGGCAGAATAACTGATTTTTAGTGCTTTTGCCTGGCGCAAAGCCTGCTTTACGTCGGTTATCACACCCATCTTTGTCTCTTGGTCTGCTTTGATTGATACGGTCATCAGCTTCTGGTCTTCCGGCGACATACGCTTCTTTTCTGCCGAAATGTAATCCATCACTTCGGGAGCCGAAGCAAACTTATCATTCAACTGAATCTGGGTACCGGTACCATACTTTGCCTGCATCTCTTTGGTTGGCTTACCTATATAAATATGGCTCACCGCCGATTTCTTGGTCAGGCGGGTGAGTTCCTTGCCTTGTGGCAAACGGCAGTCTACCTTCAAGGTAACCTGGCGCATGTGGGTAACAATCATAAAGAAGAACAGTACGGAGAAAATGAGGTCTGGCAGAGAAGATGTATTCAACCCTGGCACTTCATGCGATTTCTTATGAAAATTCATCATTGTTTACCTCCTTTCTGCTGTTCAGTAGCTGTTTCTGCCGAATTTTCTTCCCCTTGCTTTTCTTCAGCATTGGCATCAACACGCTGGTCGGTTTGAGTCATTGCGTTGGCATACGACTCTGTGATGCGCTGCGGACAGATGTTGCGCACCTGTTCTTTCTGGTCATTGTTCAAGAGGGCATAATCCCTGTGATATTTCTTCTGGGCTGTTTCGTTGCGTAGCTGGCTATATGCTTCCATCAGCTGATTCTGCATCTGGAAATAGAGATTATAGTCGGCATCGCGGTCACTCTCGATAGAGATGAGATGTTTCTTGCCCAGGCGGTGTACAAAGCGGATGGTTTCTTCCTTGAGCTGGCTCACCTGCATCGGCTTACCGTTGACCAAAAGCGTATCGCCAGCCGTCAGGCGCAGCGCCATGAGGTTAGCCTTGTCTACCACCGACTGCTGCTGTTCCTTCTTCTGCGGTTCAGGTGAAGGGAGTTGGCGCAACAGTCCCTTATCCACATCCATTGATGTGGTGACAAGGAAGAATATCAACAGCATGAACGAGATGTCGGCTGTAGATGTGGTATTCAGTCCCGGGGTTTCGTGTTGCTTCCTTCTAATCAGCATATTTAATCCTTATTTATAGAATAGAGAGCCCAAAGCACTCACTTTAGTTTTTCTTCCGAATATAACGTGTGGCACCAAAACAGACGGCACCGATTCCTGCCACCAGCATCAGGAGCGATGTGATGACAAACATATCTGAAAGCTTGAGCCAGAGCCAGTCGGCATAATTCTCGCCATTGATGAGCATCGGAGCAGAACCGCCCAAAAAGAAGGTAAGCAGCAAAACTGCCAAAGTTCCGATCCATGTGATACGGAAGATGCGACGCACGGGAATGCCATTCACTACAGCCTCCGACTTGCTGCTGCGATAATCTCTGATCATCGAAAAGACTGCCAGACCTGTACCTCCTATCAGGAAGAGCCACATCAGCAGGATGAGCACATCGGTAAAGAGAGGCGCATTAAAGTCGGGGTTCTCTTCGAAAGGCAAATCGTAGCCTACCAAAAAGAACAGACCGAAAACCAGCACCGCCAGTCCTATCATGATATAGAACACCTGCTGCGATATCTTTTCGGCCGACTTCGTCTTCTGCTTTGAAAATTGAAATTTAACCATTTCTCTCTTCGTTTATTTATTCTTGGCAATAATATCCATTAAAGTAACCGCCGACTCCTCCATCTGGCTTGTCAGGTGCTCCACCTTAGAAAGGATGTAGTTATAGAAAACCTGAAGGATGAGGGCTACGATGATACCGAAGATGGTAGTGATGAGCGCCACTTTCATACCCGAAGCCACGATAGTAGGACTGATATCGCCCGCCTGCTGAATCTGGTCGAACGACATGACCATACCGATCACGGTTCCGAGGAATCCGAGCGATGGCGCCATAGCGATAAAGAGTTTGATCCAGGAACAGCCCTTCTCCAGGTTAGCCGCCTGAACGGTACCATATCCGCTTACCGAGCGCTCGATGTCATCAAGACTCTCGCTGATATGCATCAAACCCTGGTAGCAGATAGAAGCCACCGGCCCGCGGGTATTCCGGCAGAGCGTCTTAGCCCCTTCCACATCTCCCGCCGCCACCTTCTGGTCGATATCCTGCATCAACTTCTTGGCGTTGATTTCAGAGAGACTCAGATAGATGATGCGCTCGATACAGAAAGCCATACCCACGATGAGGGCGATGGCAACGAGAGACATAAATCCCGCATTACCCTCTATAAACTTTGTCTTAAGAGCTTGATGAAATCCCATGTTCTCTTCTTGAGCCATCATAGGCAGAGAACACATCCATGTGAAAACCAATATTGCAAAACGTGCAATAGCTGTATTTTTCTTCATATACTTTATTATATATATAAAAGCGGAAAGAGGGGGATTCGAACCCCCGATTCCCTTTAGGGGAATACACGCTTTCCAGGCGTGCCTCTTCAGCCACTCGAGCACCTTTCCTGTTTCGAAGTACAAAATTATCACTTTTTATTCG
>ENA-OQNN01001300-OQNN01001300.1-human-gut-metagenome-genome-assembly--contig:-NODE-1300-length-17612-cov-4.916157_pt1 | contig 17612 bp, 10 predicted proteins | sample MGYA00242624_ERZ504870 | MGnify/ENA primary metagenome ERZ504870 (study PRJEB26092, sample SAMD00036379) | human gut metagenome | host: Homo sapiens | study: EMG produced TPA metagenomics assembly of... | reverse complement strand
TCCCGGATACGTATAAAGGACGGAGAAACGGCCTGTTTCTCCATCCCTCAGACTTAAGCTTTCAGTCGCCAATGTCTGAAACTCTGAGGTTTCAGCCTTCAGATGATAGGAAAAAGATTCTGTTGTGTTTTTCCCGGTACACGATACCGGGATTTTTGCTTCGACTGTTTTTTCCGCAGCACATACCGGAAGAGTGCTGAAAAGCATCAGCATTGCAGCCAGACATGTGAAGAGGCGGAGTTTCTTTCCAGTCCTGCCCATAAATCTCCCTCCTTTTCTAAATATCAGCTAAAGATGACATATTTTATTCTTCTTCTGATTTTTTCTTCTTCATGACCATTGTTACAGCACCGGCTCCGCCAAGCAATGTTACAGCTGCAAATGGAGCGACTGTCATGATAACGCCGGTCGGGATCACACCATCTCTTGTGTTCAGGTAACCAGTGCGAATGTTTTGTGATGCAACGGTTCCGCTTGTTGCATCTCCTCTACCTTCTGTGTTGTCAATTGCATCAGCTGGTGTTGACTTGTAGTCTTCTGCATTTTCTGTAACTTTGTATTTAGAGTCTTTTGCAACACCCTGAATCACAATTGACTGATTGTGTGCCAGGTAGAACTTCTGAGTAACGGTTCCATCTGCACCAACGGTTAATGTGGCTGGGTTTGTCTTTCCCTCATTGGCTGTGATGGTTGCTGCGTTTGCCTTTGTTGTTGCATCGGCGTCGCTAAGGTCTACATCATAGACGGTTCCAGGAACGGCATCGGTAATTTTTACTGTGAACTCGAAGTATTTGTCTCTTGAAGCCTGATTACCGGATACATATTTTGCGATAAAAATATCGGATGTATCATAGCTGTTTGTAAAGCCCTGAGATTTTGTTCCGACATAAGAACCTGTACTTCCGTTGTTTTCGCCAAGGGATACATCCGGAGCATCATCTGCGTTTGAATGAAGCACGTAACCTGCGATTTTTAATTTGTAATCAATGCGAACTGTTCTGCCTTCTGCGTTATCAGAAGCATCGTTTACATACACGTCTACAACACGGGTTGCATCGTTTTGCTGTACCTGCTGTCACGGCATAAGTGAAGGATGCGTTTGGTACTTCCGCCTGTTCATCCATGACAAGATATTTGTCAAATGTTGTTGTTTTTTCTCCCCCGATTTCAGTGCTGTACACATTGGGAAGCTGTGGACGCTGTAATGCGAATACCGGTGTACCCATAGACATTGTCATTGCGGATGCGAGTGCAATCGCACCAAGTGAACCTTTTACTGCGTTTTTCTTCATAGTTTTTACTCTCCTTTTGCTTGAAATTATTTTTTGTTAAAGGCTTTTATCTGCCTTTAATCCATCGTCAGATACCCAAAGACCAGAGTTCTTTCCACTGTATCCGGGTATTTGCATGTAGAAAGCGCGATAATTTTATCGTTTTTCTGCATTTTTACACTCTCGTCAAAATAGAGTGCATTTTGTTTTATGAAACTGCATACGGTGCCTGCATCGGCAAATGTCGGTGCAAATATGATTTCGTTCGTTGCTTCGGACTCCCCGACTGCAAAAAGTTTCAGCTTGTATGGCACGTCATCAACATAAATAGTTCCCTTGTTGTGTTTTTCCAAATATCCTTTTTTTAGATAATGGTCTAACGCACCGAACATCAAATCGTTTTCCATGTGGTGTCCGTAGATCAGCGAGTAATCATCTGAAAAATCACTGGTGTTTCTACTGTCTAAAAAGATGCTCCCTGACAACGAGTAATCCCCAAACGGGTCTTTGTTTAAATACTCGTTATTGTCTTCCCCCTGCATGATTGGATAATCAATTTTCGTATCATCTATCGTGAGCCATCCAACCATGTTTCCTTTTATTGGCTTATCTGGAGCTGTTCCTTCATAACCAGGCTTGTATTTCAAAATGCTTGTATCGTTTGCTGCCTGGTAAACCAGGAAACTATCATACATAGCATACAGCCCAATCAGAAACAGAAACAGAAAAATGAAAAACAATATCTTATCCGTAATTGAATCGAGGCACCGAATTGTCTTTTTTAATTTTTCCATTGAACATCTTCTGAAATATTTTCATAGCAGAAGCCAAAGTCTATATTTGCATATCCGGTTTTGCCGTCTTTATAATGGATAACAGAGGTTAATGTCATTTCAGTCATATCTTCTTCTGATAATTTCTTTTCATCCACAAAATTGTCGAGCATTTTCTGAAATTTCTTCGACACAATTTCTTCATCGTCTCCTTCACCGCTCATGAAATCGCCAAGCGACTCATAGACAACCAGTGGAATTTCACCGTCGCTTACGTTCGGATCCCAGTTTGCATAATATGCTGGGTCGCAGTCATCATTAAGCAAAATCATGTCCTTTACACAACTTCTGTTTACATACAAGACTTTATTATTCATACACGGGATACAGAAACGAGGCTGATCACATACACGACAAACTATCTCACTTGTTTCCGATGTTATCGGGAACCAAAGATATTTATCGGAATTATGAAGAAGAATTCCGATATGTCCCCAAAAACCGCTTACTGTACTCATTCTTCCTTCAAGCAGAATACATGTCCCTCCAGCTTGATGAGACGAAAACACGCCTCCATCTCCCAGCAAGGCTCTCGTACTTACTCCCAATACAAAGGCAATGTCACGCAGTTCTGCAAGTGTTGCTTCATCTCCGGATTCAATTGCCTTCAGCCTTTCTATAGGAATTTCTGTAAACCCCGAAATCTGATCAAGCGGATATCCTAAAGATTCTCTAATTTCTCGAATATAGTTTTTCTTTGTTTTGTTCATATAGTGTTCTCCTTTTTTTGTTTTTATATATTTATATATGTCAGAATTTGTCAATGTTTTGTTTTTACATACAGCTAAGAAAAAGACACCAACTTTTGTCAGTGTCTTAATCTTTCATCGTTACCAAACCCATTATTCTGCATCGTCAAAGAAATTCTTAAAGTCATCTTCATCAGAAGTTTGCGTCTTTACCGTTTCCTCGATCCCTTCGTCTGACGGATCAAAGTATTCCTCATTCCCCTGTGGCAGAATTGTTTCTAGCATGATTTTTTTCTTTCCATCATCCTCTATGATTTTTTCATCGTTTGCAGAGGTATACGCTTTGGTGTTCAGTTGCATTCCACAGTAAGGACAGTACGCGACATCGTTGTCGATAATTGAGCCACATCCTGAGCAAACCATTCTGGATCCCGAGGAGGGCTTCTTCTTAGTTGGGATACTATCTTCGATCTGCTCTATTTTCTTTTGAAGCTTATTAATTGAAGCTATTTCTTCTTCGAAAGCGATGTCACATCCATCAGAACTCATATCGTACAGTTTCTTTCCAATCTCTATATAATATTTCTTCTTTTCTTTTTCAAGGGTTCTGATTTTGGCTCTTGCTATGATACTATCTAAAATCCCAGTTGTAGCTTTCACTGTAATCTGCCCACTACTTTGAAGCTTATTTTTAGCAATTTGAAATAGTGTCGACATGCTATTCCTTTCCTTTTTGTTCTTTAGCTGTTCTAGCCGCATTTATAGCGGCTTCATTGCGTACACCTGACTCTCTATACATAGAAGCAAGAAAAGCGCCGTAACGACTCATAAGGAGCTCATGAAACGTATGATAGCAGCTCTGAACGCGTTCACGTTTATTACGCTTGCTTACCGTGAAGTCATATTCATGAAAAATTCCAGGATTCCTAACTGTAAGATACACTTCGGTATTATTATCTATTACAGTCATTTTCCCTTCGGTATAGATAACTTCTTCGCCGTCATCGTTGATTTCAGAGCCTGTCGTAAATTTTAAATTTGTTTTAATGATTTTATCTGCTCCGAGACAAGCTCTTTTTTTGATTTTATCTTCATACTCATCTAAAGCTTCTTCATCTGGCATTTCAAACGTACTGTCGTCTTTACTGAGAGCTGTGAAAATTAACTGAATCACTTCTTTTGCATAAACTTCATCTTCATATTCTCCAAGGACAATACGAAGAGCTGGTTCGGTATCGCGAAGAGAACGATTTCTTGGATAAGCATATACATAATTACCGCTTGCGGTAATATCTTTTGGGTCCACCGAAATAATAGACATTTTGTCTTTTGTTAAAATGCGTAGTGCTCCATTGTTTCTAATTGCCATTTTTATCCCCCTGATTATCAAATTAATTTCCTATTTATAGGATGTTTGCGTGTCCTTGTATTTAGTATTTCGTTGCATCTAACCAAAATTCCCATGTTTTATTCGACCATCCAATTGATTGGTTTGACATTATGCCCAACAAGCCATTCATTTGCGTTTTTAAATTGGCCACTATTTGCAAAAGCAACAAAGCCATCGCCAAATTTTCTAACCCCAAGAGGGCTTGGATGAGAAGTCTTGATAATATGTTTTGTAGGCTCTTCCCATACCATACAGCTATCCGCTGTTTCCATGGCAAATCTACCCCAAAGCAAAAATACAATTGGCTGCGGCATCATCATACATGCACGAAGGGTATCGCGTGTAAGAGAATCCCAGCCCCATTTTTGACAGGAGTTTGCATTTCCCTCATATACTGTGAGAGTCGAATTAAGCAAAAGGACTCCTTGCTTTTCCCACGCTGTAAGATCACCATGACTAGGGCTGGCTTTCCACCCAAATTCTATTGCAAGCTCTCTGTAGATATTCTGTAAAGACGGAGGGAGCTTGCATCCTTTATTTACTGAGAAGGATAAACCATTTGCCTGTCCTTCTTCATGATATGGATCCTGTCCTACAATGACGACTTTCACATCTTCCGGATTGATCCCGTTGAAAGCACGGAATATGCAATCCTGTGATGGAAATAGAACTTTACCATTGTTCCTTTCTTGTTGTGTTTTTTCATAAAGTTTTTTAGCAAGTTCGATAGTTTCGTTAGGAAGAAAGTCTTCCCAATTACCAAGTATATTCATTGTTTTTCTCCTTTCTATATTAGTCAGAAACACTAACGTTTTCTGCCACAAATATTCTCCATTTCTTTTTCTTTACGACGTCTTTCTTTTTCTATCTGATGATTCGCAACTTCTCTAAGATAATCATGACATTTTGAATGACATCCAACGCGTCTTTTTTGACATTTATAACACGCCCGAAAATCATCACTGTTGCTCATATATATACCTCCTGTCGTATTCGCAATATATATGTCAGAAAATAATAGGAGAAAAATTTTACATACAGCTATATAATTGAACTTATTGTTGTCCCTATTTTTATCTCTTATTTAATCCCTATATTTAGCTCTTAGATTGGTTCTTGTATTCTATCTATTCCTGTCGCCATATTTGTCATCAATTTCTTCACTATTTTTATCCCCTTTTTTGTCATTTACGGATTTTTCAGGTGCCATACAGACTCAATATTACTGAGGATTGGAAGGAAATATATTAGAAAAAACAAATAAAAAAAAGAGAGGAGCTTTTTTACTCCCCTCTAAAACAGGTTATCTGTTTTTATTCAGCAATCTTATTGAGCATCTTCTTCTTTTTTCTTTCTCTTGAATACAAGCGAAAGTCCAACAGCGAGAGAACCAAATGCGAGTGCTCCCCATCCGAAGATGTTAGTGCGGTCGCCAGTTTTTGGATGATCTGGGATTGCTTCAACAATGAATGTCTGATCTTTATCGTCAAGGTCTTCGTGAGAACCTATAACTACTTTTGTTTCAGTTTCCATCATTGTTTCAAATACAACGTAGTTTCCAGGTTTAACCTTAGATGCATCGAATTTGAATGTTACTTCAGCAGCGCCGTTTTTCTTTTCAGGTACGAATGTTGTGCTTGCTGTTACTTCCTTGTCATCGATAGTAAGTGGTTTTCCAGTAGCTTTATTCATAATCACACCTTTAAGAGTATAGCTCTTACCAGGCACAAGGTTTGTGTAAGTAACTGTATCAATCATAGTTGCTGTTCCCTTAGCAGTGATTTTGCGATCATTGTCTGCTGCGTCTTTAACAGATGTTTTAACGCTTGGGAATTCAATTGTCTGAGCTTCGTCTTCAAGGTCTGCATGTGTGAATACTTTGACCTCGTTGTAGTAAACGTCTTCAAATACTACAGTTGTTGTACCAGCAAGGGCACGACCATCGAATTTGAATGTTACATCAACAGATCCAGATACTCTGAAGCCTTCGTCCTCAGCCTTAGGTGTTTTGAACTTAGCAGTAGCAGTTACTTCCTTACCATCAACAAGAATTGGTTTACCAGTTTCCTTATTCATAAGTTTACCTTCAACTTTGTATTCTTTTTCTGGAAGGAGACCTTCATACTCAACACGGTCAACGATTGTTACATCTTTGTCTGCGTATGATGTATGATTTTCTGTTTCACTGTCTGCTGCAGTTGTTTTACCACCCGGTACAGTTACAGTCTGAGCAACGTCATCAATATCTGCATGTACAAATATTTCTGCGCCATTTCTTGTTACTGTTTCAAATGCTACGAATTCGCTATCTTCAAGTCCTTTAGAACCTGCAAATTTGAATGTAACATCTACAGTTCCATCTACTGTTTCTTTTCCTTCTTTAGCAGCAGGAGTTGTGAATTTAGTAGATGCTGTTACTTCCTTACTGTTAATTTTAAGAGGTTTTCCTGTTTTCTTGTCATAAAGTACACCAGTTACTTCATATTCGCGTTCTGCAAGAAGTCCTTCGTAATGAACAGTATCTGTGATAGAGATTTCTCCCTGAGCGTAAGTGATTTGATCCTTAGTGTTATTATCAGTGATAGTTGTATGACCATCTGGGAAGTAGTCAGTCTGATCATTATCATTGATATCAGCATGTGTGAATACTGTGATTCCCTTATAAGTTACTTTTTCGAATGCTACAACTGCTTTGCCAGCAAGTGCAGAACCATCGAACTTAAATGTTACATCAACAGTACCACTTACGTATTTAGAACCGTCTTCTGGAGTAGGAGCTGTAAATTTAACAGTAGATTTAACTTCTTTGCCGTCAACAAGAATTGGTTCACCAGTTTCTTTATTCATAAGAGTACCAGTCACTTCATATTCTTTGCCGGCAAGTACATTAGAGTAAGTTACTGTGTCAATAAGAGTTACTTCTTTATCTGCTTTAGAAATACGGTCTTTAGTGTCTTTATCTACTACATTTGTGTGACCATCTGGGATGTGAACAGTCTGTTCTTCATCTTTAAGGTCTTTGTGTGCGAAGATTTCAACGTCTTTATAAGTCATAGTCTCGAATGCTACGAGAGTTTTGCCTTTCAATTCATCAGAACCTTCAAATTCAAATGTAAGATCGATGCTTCCACTTACAGGAGCCATCATTGTGTTTCCGTCTTGATCTTTAACTTCATTACCGTTGACATCAACGATTGGTTTTGGATCAATTGTAAACTCTTTAGTTGCTTCAACCTTTTTGCCGTTTACTAAGAACTCTTTGCCAGTATCCTTGTCCATAAGAACACCAGTTACTTTGTAAGTTTCTCCAGATTTAAGGTTTTCATAAGAAACGGTATCTGTAAGACTCATTTTCTTAGCAGCTTTCACAATGTGGTCTTTAGTTGTGTTGTCAGTAAGATTTGTCTTTCCGCCTGGAACGTAAGTTGTCTGAGGAACATCATTGATTTCCTCGTGAACGAATACGTCCTTGCCTTTATACTGACATGTTTCAAATGCTACAAGAGTTTTACCAGCAAGATAATCGCCGCCCTTGAACTTAAATGTTACATCTACGACACCAGACACGCTGTCTTTGCCATCCTCAGCTGCTGGAGCTGTGAATGTTGTAGATGCTGTTACTTTTTTGCCATCTTTGTCAACAAGTGGTTTACCAGTTTCTTTATCCATAAGAGTACCATTTACTGTGTATTCTTTGCCAGGAAGAAGATTTGAGTAGTAGACATGGTCTACAAGAGCAATCTCCTTAAGTACTTCGGATGTGATATGGTTGCCAGTATCATTGTCTTTGATAGTTGTTTTTCCTTCTGGGAAATGCACAGTCTGAGCTTTATCGTTGTAGTCTTCATGCTGCCACATCAATACATCAGTATCTAAATCATTTCTCCACATTTTTTCAAAAGCAACTACTGTGTGGTTTTTAAGGCTAGAAGCATTGAATTCGAATACGACTTTCACTTCTCCACTTACAGTTTTTTCACCTTCTGCAGCCGCAGGAGTTGTGAATTTGACTGTAGAAGTTACCTTTTTACCATCTGCATCGACAACAGCTTTCTTTGTTGCACGATCCATAAGTGTTCCTGTTACTGTAAATTCAGTTTCAGGTTTCATATTAGTGTAAGAAACAACATCAGTAAGTTTAACAGATTTATCTGCGTTAGCGATATGTTCTTCTGTTTCACTATCAGTTAAAGTTGTGTGACCGCCAGGGAAGTAATCAGTTTGTGCTTCATCATTGATGTTAGCATGAGTAATTACTTCAAGACCGTCGATACTAATTGTCTCGAACGCTACTGTTGTAACTCCCTGTAATTTCTCTGTTGGAACATTGAAAGCTACAGTTACGTTACCATCAACAAGATGTTTCTTAGATACATTGACTCCGGCTGTAATAGCTCCGTCATATTTTTCAACGTTTTTATCACCGTTGAATGTTTCTGCATCCATAAAGTCTGTATCAGAATCGAATGGAGTATTGTTTGTAATTTTAACAGGTCCAATAGAACCAATTACGTCTTCTCCACGTTTAACTTCTTTAACAGGATCTCCGTTTGTTGTTACGAAGTCTCCTTCTACAGCAATTGGATTACCATCATTGTCAGTGATTGCTTCTCCAGTTTTCTTATTCTTGAGCTCACCCTTGATGTGGTAAGTCTTATCTGGAAGAAGACCTGTGAAGTCAACTACGTCTTTGATCTCACGCACTCCAACGGAAGGAGCGTAATGGTCTTTAGTTTCTTCGTCTGTTGCAGTTGTGTGGGCTGAAGGAAATTTAACTGCCTGATCAATATCAGTCAAGTCTTCATGTTCTCTTACTCCATTGTTATCGAAAGTAAGGCTTTCGTAAACAACGACTGTTCTTCCGTCAGCTACGTATTTACCAGACTTAGTTGTAAGGTTCTTAGCATTAAAGGCGATTTCAACAGTTTCTGTTGCATCACCTACAGCTGTAAATGTCTTAGTGCCAGTGATAGGATTGCCGAATGCATCAAGGATTTGTTCGCCAGTTTCCTTATCGTATAATGTTGCTGTAAGTTTGACATTACCAGCATCTGGAGAGATGTTGAATAATTTTACCTGGTCTTTAATTACAGCATTTTCAACCACGTGCATACCCTTGGTATCGTCTTCATAAGTAGCGATAGTATCAATTTCTGGGAAGTGAATAGACTGAGCCTCATCCTTGATATCTTCATGAACAAATACTATTCTACCATCCCTATTGAGTGTTTCGAATGCTACGATAGTTCTACCAGCGAGATTAGCCGCGTTTGCTGTGAATTTAACATCAACAGTACCACTTACGCTTTGTTCTCCGTCTTTTGCCTTAGGAGTTGTAAAGTCAGTAACCGTTTTAACGAAGTTTCCATCACCATCTACTAAGTACATAGCGCCTACACCATTTTCATCATAAACGTCAGGTGTTTCGCCGTCTTCCGCTGCTCTCATAAGTCTGCCTTCAACAGTATATTTTGTTTCCGGTTTCAGATTTTCATAAGAAACAACGTCAGTAATTTTAATTTTTTCTTCTGCCTTTGAATAATGTTTTCCAGTATCATTAGCAGTTAAAGTTGTGTGACCGCCAGGGAAGTAATCTGTCTGGCTTTGGTCGTTAATGTCTGCATGAGAGATAACTTCAAGTCCGTCAAGAGTAATAGTCTCAAACGCAACTGTTGTTTTACCTTTCATAAGCGAAGCAGGTACCTGGAAATAAACTGTTACGTTTCCATCTACAAGACCGCGGTCTGTAGTCGCTGCTCCTGTTGTGAAGTCTTTTTCACTTACGATTTCTTTGCCATTAGCAAGAAGTGGTTTACCTGTTGCCTTATCCATTAAGATACCTCTTACGTGGTAAGTTGTATAAGGAAGAAGATTTTTATATTCTACTACGTCTTGAATGTAAGCTGTATTAGAGTCTTCATCATAAGTTGGAAGATAATGATCTCTCTTGTTTGAAAGTTTTTGTTCTGTAGCTGTTGTGTGTACCTCTGGGAAAATTACAGACTGATCTGTACTTGTAAGTTCAGCTTCTAAGCCTACGCCTACGTTTTCGCTATAGAGATATTCATAAACTACTACTTTCTTACCTTCTGCTTTGTACTTAGTACCATCTTTAAACTGAAGGTTTTTAGCATCGATTGTGTTAAAGTAAACTGTTTCAGTTGCATTGCCATCGTTGTCGGCTGTAAATGTTTTTGTTCCAGTTACAGGTGTTCCGTCAGCATTATAAAGCTGTTTACCAGTTTTAACATCATAAAGGTATGCATCAAGTCTTAATGTTCCTGCGTCTGGAGAAACTCCAGTTACAACAACTTTATCCTTGATTTTTACATCGCTTGTAAGTTCCATAGCGATAGTATTGTGTCCATGATAATTGCTGCTGCTGTTATTCTTATTGTTAGATGCGATTGTATCTACGTGTGGGAAGTAAACAGTCTGAGCTTCATCATTGATGTCAGCATGTGTTGCGTAGCCAGGAATGTTTTCATAAGCTACATACTTCTGAGCTGCTTCCTTAGCTGTTTTAGATGACTTAAACTTGAATGTTACCTTTGTTGTGCCACTTACTGTAAGCTTGTGTTCTCCAGAATACTGAGGAACAGAATGTTCATTGTAACCAGTGAGTGTCTGCCCATTGTCATCAGTTGCTGCACCTGTTGTGAATGTTGTAGAAGCTGTTACTTCTTTTCCATTTTCATCAAGTACAGGTTTTCCTGTTTTTTGGTTCATAAGTTTACCATTTACAGTATAAGTTGTATTTGGTTGTAAGTTTTCGTATTGAACAGTATCTTCAAGAACAATATCACCGTAAATGCTGGCAATATGTCTTTGAGATTCCTGACTTAAATTTGTTGTACCAATCTTAGGAAAATGAACCATCTGCGCTTCATCTTTAAGATTATCGTGTTTTACGAGTTCTTTTCCATCCATTGTTACAACTTCTGTAGCAACAAGTGTATGTCCCTTGTATTTACTTGCATCAAATACGAATGCATTGTCAATTTTTTCAGTCTTGTCTTTAACTGTTAAGACTGTAGTAACAGATGTCTTTCCGTTTTCTAATGTTACAAGTTCTCCGGTTTCGACATCGTGAAGCTGTCCGGTAACTCGGATTTCTTTTTTAAGCACTGCAAGAGACTCACAGTTTTTCAAAGTAACGCCATCTACTAATCTGACTTCTGATTTTGCTTCTGTGAAGTGTTTTCCATTGTCAGCAGTAAGACTTGTTTCGATAACAGGAATCATACTCTCTTTTGCAAGAGTTGTAATCGAGTCTGCTTCAAGTCCCCCTTGAATCTTAGTTGCAGATGTGTTCGTTCCTGCAAAAGTAATAGCGTTATTATCATCGTAATTAATGTTTAGGATAAGCTCGTTTCTAGCGTTTCCATCTGCATCTACATAGCTTGGGTTAAGAAGATAACTTGCTGGAGATTTTGTTTCTTCAATGGTAATAGTCCCATACGGAATATCTACCATTCCGGTATCAGAGATCATCAAACCATCCCTTGAAGAATCGGCTTTCAAATAATCTACATTTCGGAAAGATACAATAGACGTTTCTTTTGAAAGCTTAGTTCCTGTATACGATTTTGATACATATGTCCATGTGTATTTTGGAGTACTAGGAAGCTCCGCTTTTGAGCTATAAAATCCATCATAGTATTTTACAGTAAATTCTGCTCCGGCAGTTGAGGGATAATTCCCAGTACCGCCATTTAGCGGAACTTTTGCCATAGACATTACAAATGGGTCACCGCCAGGTTCGTCAGTAACATTGAATGTCTGGTCTTTCTCTGTCTGGTTAACTGTAACTGTAGTTGGGTCACTTAATTTATAACCTTTACCAGCTTTTGTTTCTACAAGAGTATAAGTTCCAGCTGGAACAGCCTTACTTGTAGAGTTACCATTTGCATCTAGTGTAAATGTTGCAACAACAGTAGAACCATTTCTAAGTTCGTAAGTTGTTCCTTCAAGGCTGTAACAAGCGTTATCATTTGTGATCGCTTCGTTTGATGATTTCTTAACGATTTTCACGTGTGGACTATTGTTTTTAATAGTCGGCGAGTTAGATGTTGTCATACTTGAAGACCATTTGTTATTAGTGGCGTCGAAAACCTCAGTGTTAATAGTATACTCAGCAGGGACATCGGTTTCAATTACGCAGAAATTTCCAGTCTTTCCAGTTGTTTCAACGTAAGTTTTACCTGATGAATCTGTAGTACCGGTACCAATGTATGTTACCCCACTAGGAAGATTGCTTGTTTTAGCTTTTCCAACAGAAGATGTTAAATCTGAGTAAGAAGGCTTGCTTCCAGTATAATTGTAGAACGCCATTTTGATCCCACTAATATAGTTCCCATCTCCGTCTTGTTTATAAGCACCAACCCAAGTTCTATTGTCTTTTACGCGGAACTTAATAACGCCACCAAGGTTTTGTGAGGCGCCATATACGGCTTGAGATGCACCTGTTGTAGTTTCGTAAGCCATTACAAATTCAGTTTCTGATCCAACTTTATACTTGTTAATGATCTTGAATTTAGTTTCTTTATCTGCTCCCGGCTGAATTGCAGTCATTTCGTGTACACAATAGGCAGCGATACCGATATTACTGTTACTTTTTTCACCACGTATTCCATCGACCCATGAACCCATGGATGAGCCACTAGAGTTATAGAACTGAAAGTTTATACCAAAAAGGTTTTTTGGAAAACCAAGATAACCAAGCACCTCAGCACTCTGGTCTCCCGACGTATTACTTTGAACTATACCAATATATTCTGCGCCTAGTTTACTATTTGATTCAGGCCAAGCAGGATATCCGTTGTGTCCAAATACAGCATTTACAGTTGTCTCAGAACCAGGAACTAAGCTGTCAACATTTGTTCCATCTTTTAGATAGAAAGCGACAGCATTAGGTATTGATATTGCACCATCTGCGATTGCTTTATCAAAAGTGACTTTTACATCTTTATCTATTACAACGCGAATTTTCGAAATTCCAATAGCGTAACTTTTTACAGTAACAATATTGCTTTCACTATTAAATTCAAATCCGTCTTTAGATGTTTTTTCACCATTTACATATACAGTAAGGTCGTCTTTGGAAAGAGTCCCCTTTGTTCCCTTAAGATGCATTGCAAAACTTGGATAATCAAAAAGACTTGCTGTAAACTCTGTGTTGACGGGGTCGTTGTTCTTGCTTTCGATTGTAAGCCCGATATTCGATGTTTTGCTTAAGTTAGTAGGGACAATCACCTGCATCTGAATGTTTGAGAAGTCCCCTTCTGCTGCTTTAAGCGCAGCTTCTGTAACAGTTGCTACATGTGTATCTTTATTGAATGATACGCCTTCTGTAACAAATTCTCCGTTGTCATTACCTTTTGCAAATACATAATCCACAACTTTTCCCGAAGCTACGCCATTTGCCCAAGGGGTATTTGCGTTAAATCGGTAAGTTCCATCTTCTGCTTTATAAAGATTTGTTTCTGCTAAAGTAGTTGTAATGATTTTCTCACGATCTCCGTTCATAATAGAATCCCAGTTGTCACTAGAGACAAGAAGTGATTCATCAACGAACGTATATCTTACAATAGCCTTTTTAGAAAGATCGGCTTCGTATTTAGCAATAACTTCGTCTGCTGTTTCAGTACCAGCTTTTTCTTCTTCAGGCTTTTTAACTTCATCTATTCTAAAGATGAGAGTCTGTTTATCAGCCGCTTTTTCTAAAGCCGCTGGATAGCTTCCTTTAACAGTAGAAAGGAAACCTGCGAATTTGGCAGATGCTTCTGATGTAGATTCTGCGATTACATTGTAATCAACTGTAGAACCATAGTTAGATGAAGCAATCTTTTCACCATTTTCATTTGCAGCACCAACAATGTATGCTGCATCGATGTTACCAGGTACGTAATATTTTACGTTAGCACCATCATTACCTGCCGCACCTACTACTGTTATGCCTTTCGCAATTGCTTCGTTAATTACTGTACTAAGCGCTGCGTTTTCGCCAACAGAATATGCATACAATGGAAGAACAATGATTTTTGCTCCACTATTTTTTGCGTATTCTATACCAGCATAAATAGATGCTGCATCACCATGTCCGTTAGCATCAAGTGCCTTAATGGAAAGTATCTTCGCATCAGGGTTAACACTTAAGATGGCGTCCATAGTCTTTGTACCGTGGCCGTTGTCATCACCAACCTCAGTACCGCCGTTAATAACGGATACTCGGTTTGTCACATTATCATTAGAAGGCATACCAGAGTCAACAACTGCAATAACTGTGCCACTTGCATTTTTTTTGGCATCGCCCAACTGCTCAAGTGTATCGAGCGGGGCCCCTACGTTTGCAAGACCTGCGTCCTCTGATGTTTCACCTTCTGCCGCATGTACTACTATGTTTGGAGCAACAAAGTCAACCTTTCCATAATAATATGAATAAGCGTTCTTTGCGTGTTCAACTGTAGCATAACGCAATACATACATTCCATTACCGCTATCGACGATATCATCCTTATCAACGATTGTGTCGGCTTTTTCAGTAGCTATGATGATTTCTCTTGAAGAAAAATCATACTGATCAACTACTTCTTTAGATACAAGAGAGTCTTTGTTAAATTCGTCAAATATGTTAGCTTTAACTTCTTCTGTTTCCCTTTTTTCTGTTTTAGTTTCGCTTCCGATTGTTTTTGTTTCAGCGTCAGCCGTTTCTTTTTTTACGGCTTCAAAACTAACACTGATAGTAACATCACTAGCAGGCATTTCGAAAGTATAATTGCCTTTATCATTTGCAGTGACTTTACCATCTTCAAGAGAGGCTACAACTGTTCCGTCAGTGTTTTTGACTTCAATTTTAGCTGTATTGAATCCTTCATCTGGTTCAACAGCAACTTCAACTTTGTCACCCTGTACATGAGTTGTAGGACCCTTCGTCTTGTTTCCATCGGTTACAAAAGAGGTCGTTCCATTTTGTGTCTGGCTAAGTGTCGCTGCATAGTCCTGAGCAATCTCACTCTCGATCCCCGATTCTTCCGCGTAAACGACAGGGTTAGGAACTGCTGTGGAGAATGCCATCAGAAAAGAAAGCGTCGAAGCCACACTTCTTTTTAAGATAGTTTTCTTCAATTTGGAATACTCCTTTCTTTTTTATAACGTTTTTTGTTTTTTATATCTTACACATCAGCAGTAGAGCCTTGTGGCGGATGATTTCCACGTTGGACCTAAGCCAATGGAAAGACCGAAAATTGTTTTCGACCGAGTATCTCTTCCTGGTCTATTATTGGTACGATAAAAACAGTACCGATTATAATATGTAAGAAAAACATTTTTAATCTCGTTCGATTGCACTAAAAATCGGAGACTTTTTTAAATTTTCTTTTGCAATTGGAAAATGCACAAAAAAATAGACCCAAACATTAAGTTTAAGTCTATATCCATTCCCTATTTAAACTAGGATAATGTTAATTTGTTTTGGTTTCTCCACAAAAAGAGCATTTCTGACCGGTAACTACTGTTTCTGTCCAGGCCGCTTTATCAGTAACAGTTTTTGTACCAACTTTTACTCTCTGAGTCTCGTATACAGCATCGTGATGGACTGTTGTATAATTTGTCTCCCAAGTGCTAGAATGCCCTTCTTCTAAACAATGCATATCCATGGCATTATTATCTGTAGTTCTATACCCGCACTGACGGCATACTGCCGTTGAACCCGTCTTCACCTGCTCATCCCAAGCGTCTTTCACTTTAACCTGTCTGTCTTCGTAAACATCTTCCTGATGAGTTTCTGCTGGATGATTTACCGTTTTTGTCACGTTAACCCAGTTGTGTTTGTGCGCTGGCTTTTCTGTATTTGAACTGTTCCCACCATTTGAATTATTTGAACCAGAACTTGGTTTGTTTGTGCTACCGGAATTGTCTTTACCATCAGATGTAGAAGGTTTTTTAGTTTCTTCCTTCTTATCATCCTTTTTTGATTCTTCTTTCTTAGCTTCTTCTTTTGGATCCATTGTCGGAGTAGCTGTAGTTTCAGGTTTTACTTTTGTCTTGGCAGAAGCATCAACCACGTCGCCACCTGTTACAGCTGTAGAAGCTGGAGCTTTCTGTTCTGTTTTAACTTCGGTTCCATCAGACTTTTTAACAGTTTCTCCATTATCTGTACGGACGAGTTTATTTTGATCAGCAAGCTTTTGCGCTTCATCCTTGTTTACAACGACTGTATCTTTTTTAACCTTAACTGTTTCAGTTTTAGTCTTGTCAGCAGATCCTTTATCTGTCTTGGTTTTGTCAGTAGACATCTTATCCTTCACAGTTTCAGACTTGATGAAAGCATCTCTGAATGTGTCATAAGCTGTACGATCAGCTGTAATACTGAAAGTAATCTTGTAATTTCCTGTTTTTGAAGTGTCTACTTTAGAACTGCCCACATCAATACCATTTACGATAGAGCTATCGTATAACACCCCATCAAGATAATCAACGTCCTTGGAACCTTCCAATACATACATATCCTCGATACCGGTATATGTATCTTTGATTGCGTCCTCGTCAAGCTTGGTCGAGTTCGTTGCCACTTCACTCGTACTTTCTACTTTTGTGTCTTTCTTTGCACCGCATCCCGTTGCTGCTCCAGCAACCATGAGTGCAACTAAAATCATTGAGATTCTTTTTACACTTTTATTTTTCATCAATCCGTTTGGCGGAGACTCGTGACTTCCGTCGTGAGAGGAACCAAACTAGCTCCTGCATCCGCCGTCCTCCTTTCAATTAAATAAATTTTGTTTGTTTTAAAATATACTCTCTTAACGTAGTGCCCGAAATACTTAGGCTAGTCAATAAGAGCTTTTGCAAACCCGTGACTTTAGTCGAGGGCTATTGACGATTCGAAGCTTTCTTCTTCGCCTCTCGCCATATATATGTCAGAAAATGCGAAATTCTTCATTTTTACATACAGCTATTTTTCTGTATCTAATTTTAGGGACATTTTTGGGGAAATATAGCAGCTTCATTGCGTAATATTTGATCTTGACTCTATGGTTTTATTTTTCAAAAGGATTTTTAACATTCATAACGTCTGGATTTGCATATCCGTTTCTTTTCTTTTCTCTTTCAAGTATGTCGACTAAGTTCCCAGGATCATAGTTTCTTCTTTTTGGTTCAAAAGGGGTGTTAAAAGAAGAAATTTCAAATCGATGGTAATTAGGCTTAACGGTGATTTTTGCATTCCTAGTATTATCCCTAATAGTAGTAACAGCATTATCTACTAACTTATCCCTAAAATTATAGCCTGATAAGTTGCCATTTGTGAACTACTCGGCAACAAGTTACCGAGCTTCCTGCTTCACCCACTACTGCATTGGCCGCGATGTTACGCAGCTCAATGTCTTACGCAATGTCCACAGGCGTATAAGTTTGGGCTATTCCATCCCTA
>ENA-OQNN01001299-OQNN01001299.1-human-gut-metagenome-genome-assembly--contig:-NODE-1299-length-17618-cov-2.931622_pt1 | contig 17618 bp, 15 predicted proteins | sample MGYA00242624_ERZ504870 | MGnify/ENA primary metagenome ERZ504870 (study PRJEB26092, sample SAMD00036379) | human gut metagenome | host: Homo sapiens | study: EMG produced TPA metagenomics assembly of... | reverse complement strand
TTGTAGCCTTTACGAAATCAAAGGAACGTATTGTTGGTGATGCCGCCAAGAGACAGGCTGCCGTCAACTCTGACAGAACTATATTCTCTATCAAGAGACACATGGGTACGGACTATCGCAGGAAGATTGACGGAAAGTATTATACCCCACAGGAAATCTCTGCATTTATACTTATGAAATTAAAGGAGGATGCCGAGGATTTCTTAGGACAGCCTGTGACAGACGCTGTTGTAACTGTGCCTGCCTATTTTACTGACGCACAAAGACAGGCTACTAAAGATGCCGGTAAGATTGCCGGGCTTAACATATTAAGAATTATCAACGAGCCTACTTCTGCCGCTCTCGCGTACGGACTTGACAATGGTACGGCACAGAAGGTTCTTGTGTATGATTTAGGTGGTGGAACTTTTGATGTGTCTGTTATCGATATCGGTGATAATGTCATTGAAGTTCTTGCAACTTCAGGTGACAATCACTTAGGTGGTGATGATTTCGATGAAAGAATAGTTAATTATCTTGTCGAGCAGTTTAAGATAAGTGACGGTATCAATCTTTCAAAGGACGTCTCTGCAATGCAGCGTTTAAGAGAAGAAGCTGAGAAAGCAAAGAAGGAGCTGTCTTCTTCTGTGACAACTAATATTAATCTTCCTTTTATTGCTATGTCTAAGGACGGACCGCACCACATTGATATCACTTTATCAAGACAGACATTTGATGAGCTTACTGCTGACCTTGTAGACAGAACAATCACACCTGTTGAGAATGCACTGCATGATGCAGGTCTTTCCAAGACAGACATTAATATGGTTTTATTGGTTGGTGGTTCTACAAGAATCCCTGCTGTTGCTGATAAAGTAAGACAGCTTATGGGAAAAGAGCCATCAAGAAATCTTAAGCCTGATGAATGTGTAGCCCTTGGTGCTGCCGTTCAGGGTGGCAAGCTTGGAAACCAGCTTCAGGCCGGTTCTGCTGCTTCTGAAATCATACTTATGGATGTAACTCCAATGTCTCTTTCTATTGAGACTATGGGTGGAATTGCAAGCAGGCTTATTGAAAGAAACACTACCATTCCTACAAGACACAGCCAGATATTTACTACTGCCGGCAATTTCCAGACATCCGTTGATATCAAGGTTTTTCAGGGTGAACGAAAGTTTACAAGAGACAATAAACTGCTTGGCAACTTCCGTCTTAACGGTATTAAGCGTGCGATGGCAGGAGTCCCACAGATTGAAGTAACATTTGACATTGATGTTAATGGTATTGTCAATGTATCTGCAAAGGATTTAGGTACCGGAAGGGAACAGAGCATTACTATTACTTCAAGCTCTAACATGACCGAAGAAGAGATTGCAAAAGCCCGCTGGGAAGCCGAAGTCTACAGCAAGCAGGATGAAGCATACCAGAGCTTTATTGATATAAGGGAAGATGCTGTACGGACTCTTAACGAGGCTAACAACGCACTTGCCGCCAATAAAAAGGTCTGGGAGAAGGATAAGAAAAAGAATGTTAAGGCTCAGATTGGACATCTTGGCAAGCTTATATCTAAAGCTCCTATTGACAAGCTTAATGAGGAGAAAGCAGCTTCCATGCATGAGGCTTCGGAAGCTGTGAAAGAAGCTTTAAGGTAATGGCGGACCGCTACGAAAATAAATAAGACCAGTTCAGGCACGCTTTCGCTATGCGTCGCTCGCAGCGGTACTAAGCTCATCAGGATTTGCCCCTTCGGGGCTGTCCTGATTTGCTAAGTACCGGCGGCTCCTCAATGCCTGGACTGGTCTTATTTATTTTCTTTGCTTGCTTTGCTCGCTTGATTTTCTTGTATTTACTCTGCTTTCTTTCCCTTCACGTTAACTATGCAGATTCCTATGCACACTAATACTAACGCTATTAATGCATTTATTCCAAGCTCTCTGCTTCCTTCTCCAAGCCACCAGGCTGAAAGAAGTACACCGAATACAGGGTTGGTGAATCCGAAGATTGCCACTTTGGATACCGGGTTATGCTTTAACAGTATTCCCCATATTGAGTAGGCTACGGCTGATATGCATGCGAGATAGAATAACATTAGTATTGCTGATACTGACACGTGTGTAATTCTACCGCCCATCACAAGTCCTAATATAATCATTACTATTCCACCGAATATGAACTGATAACCGCTCAACATTACCGGATTGTCTTTCTTTGAATAGTTCTTCATAAGGCATGATGAAAATGCATACGACAACGCACATAAGAACAGACTTCCGTCACCCATAATGCTTAAGTTCATGTCGATTTTCTGTCCATTCATGCTGACTACGATAACACCTGCAAAACCAATCACACAGCCGATAATTTTCTTCAGATTCAGCTTTTCCTGTCTGAATATAATTGTCGATACAAGTATTACGAAAAATGTGTTCGAACCATTTATTATTGACGCTTTCACTCCGCTATTGTGTGCAAGTCCGATATAGAAGAATATGTACTGCAGAATTGTCTGGAACATAGCAAGCTTTACTATACTTGGTACACTTGATTTCGTTGGAAGCAGCATTTTTCTGTTAAGAATACTTCCAATTAAGATTGTAAGCACTCCTGCAAAAACAAATCTTGTTCCTGCAAATAATACCTGTGTCCATGTTTCACTTGACGGTATCTTAAACAACGCATATCCTAATTTGATACATGGTGATGCGCTTCCCCAAAGGAATGTACACACAAGTGCAAGAGCGCACACCACCCATGTTTTCTGTAAAAAATCTTTTTTCTCGTTTGTTTTTTCCATGATTAATCTCCTGTTTTTCTAATATTATTGCTAATTATAATGGCATTCATAATCTGACAGGTTTTCTCCCTGACACCTGCCATTTCCATATAATCTGAAAATCTTTTTGCAACATCTTCTATATACGATATTATTGCATCACATTTCCTCTTGCTTACTCCCATATTTATTCCACATTTTATCAAATCATCATAACTTATATCTGAACTTTTTCCATTTATAAGCATCTGATGTGCTTTCAACCACATATTGCTGCTGTCATATGCAAATGTGACATCATATGCTGGTGACAATCTCCAGACACCATTCTTATCCATCAGAAAAGAAACATTTTTTACATGATCATCCTGATTAATCAGAATAACATTAAAAACCATTCTTCTATAAAATTGTTCCACATCTGAATATGGTATACCTAGTCTATTCATATAATATGCTGCCTGTTCATAACTGCATAATCCTGGAATATTGTAATCTATATGTGAAATTGCTCCTAATGTCTGCATATGAATTTTTTTATTATTGTTCCTATCGAAACGTTTAGTTATAAAATGTGCATATCCGGCATCTTCAAGCAGACGGCATTCATTCATAATTACCCCCGCTGCTTTTGCCATAAGATAATATCCGTATTCTATTCTTGTATATTCTACTGAATCTTCCAGATTATGATCCCCATTTTTAGATACTCCATCAAACTTCATAAGCCAGTATTCAAATCCATTACCAGCATTAATCTGTCCACTTTTTATTTCTCCCGTATCTTCATTCCATGCAATCAGCGCCTTTGCTCTTGCACCACCTGCAGATGTTCCCAATAGCACAAGCTGGCTATATCCAGCATTATCTTTCAGATTAATCAGCTTATCTTTTCTATCAGATAATACATCAGATGCAAACTCTACCATTTTCGATATATTAACATCCTCTATTGTACTGTCAAACGGACTTGTTGCTGGTATATATTCTAATGCACCCATACCTCTTTTTCCTGTATAGCACAGTCTGTCTATAACATTAAATTCACTAATTGATTTTCCCTGCTCAGCCAGCCATCTGTCTATAATTTTATTACCAAATTTATCTGGAAGCGAATCCGCTACCAATCCAGGTGCTCCATGAAATGCTGTCCTTGCAAGTTCCGGAAATTCATACACTCTTTCTGATAATGGCATATGTATAGGTGATACCTCAATATTACTCTTTAAAAAATCTTTATCATATTCAAATGCAACAACTCCATTTGCTTCATTCATATGAATTATTCCAATTCTTGTGCCCCAAAGCATTACCTCCGCTGTATTTATCATTCATCTTCCCCCCATTTAAATCCAGTATCTGCTTTTCTTTTTGCACATGCTCTCTGCCTTGTTTTAACATTTTTCAAATAAGATGATGGCCGGTTGTTCATATCTGGTATCACATTCACGAAATTATTCATAAGCTCCATCGCATTCATTAATTTCATAAAATTAACAAGACTTATATCTTCTCCACTTTCAAACCGAGTAATACTTCTTAATGAAACGCCTGATTTATCCGAAAGTTCTTTCTGTGTTAATGGATAACTTATCCTATATGCCTTAAACCTGATAACAACTTCCTCATAATCACTAATCATAATTAAACATCTCCAAATCCATAAATCTTATATATCATATTCAAATGTTTTTGTATTGTATCACATTTGCAATTAATTAGCAATATATGGCGTGTTAAGCTATATTTTAATGCTTAATACGCCATATATTGCTAGTTATTTTTTATTTTGTGCGGCAGTCGTACCCGAAGAATTTTTCTTTTAAACATCTGGCTGTTAAAAGGTATCACCGGATAAATGTAGCTTTTTCCTGATATTGTCCTGTTAAAGCATACAAGCACTATTGCAAATATGACTCCTGCCAGAAGTCCAATTCTTCCAAAGAACTGCACCAGAATCAGATTGACTATTCTTATGAATTTTAATGCATATCCCATCTCAAAACTTGCCTGTGAGTAAGTTCCAACCGTTACAACTGCCATATAAAGAAGTGATTCTGAATTAAACCACCCGGACTCCACAGCATATTCTCCCACAACAATACCAGCAAGAATACTTAATGGCGTTGACAGCATTCCGGGTGTATTGACCGCCGCAAGCTTAAGTCCGTCAACTGCAAGTTCAAGAATAAAAAGCTGCAATATAACCGGAACCGTTATATCCTCACTTATCGTTATGAATTTCAACCATTCAGGCACCCACTGCGGATTGCTCTCAAGCAAAAGCCATACAGGTGTAAGAAAAACCGTAAGCAGTGTAAAGAAAAATCTCGAAAGTCTTATATAAGTTCCTATCATTGGCGAAAAATTAAAATCATCTGCTTCTTCTATTATATCAAATACATTTGTTGGAATAATCATCACTGCAGGTGATGTATCTACCATAATAACTATATTTCCATCAAAAAGTGCTGCTGCAGCGGTATCGGGTCTTTCGGAATATTTATACTTAGGAAACGGATTAATCCATTTTCCCTTAAACATACATTCCGCAAGGCTCTCTATATTCATAGTGAGCGCCTCAACCTCTATGCTGCTTATCAGATTCTCAATTCTTTCAAGCAGCTTCTTATCAACCTTATCATCAATATAGCACACAGCAACATCTGTCCTGGAGCGTTCCCCTACAGTATACATTTCCATTGAAAAGCGGCTATCCCTTATTCTTCTTCTTAAAAGTGCCGCATTGCACACAAGTGTCTCAACAAATCCGTCTCTTGAGCCACGCAGAACCTTGTCTTTGTAAGGCTCTGTAACTGAACGCATCGGATAAGTGCGGCAGTCAATAAGTATACATTCATCAAAGCCATCTATTATCATGACTGTCTGTCCTGAAAGAAATGCCTTCTCCACTTCGTCGTAATGTCCGTTTTTTTCAATCTCTGTATACGGCATTCCGACTTCTAAAAATGTATCTATATCCTTTATGTCCGATTCTTTCAATGAATAAAAAAACTGCACCAGTTTTTCAATTGTTTCTTCCTGTACGAATCCATCTATAAAGTAAAAATGTGTTCTCTTACCACCTATTAATACATCTCTTTGCAGAATGTCAAAATTTCTGTCCACTCTTAACTTTTCATTCATCATGCGGACATTCATGTCTATGTTAGTTGTAAAATCAGTCATGCTTACTCCTTTCACTGGCACATTTTCACCCACACTTTAAAGCACCTTTCGATATCCCATATTGCCGCTAAATCCCTTCAAAGCACGAAAAGGGCAGGACTTACGCCCTGCCCTTATAGAATGTCCACATTTGACACATTTATTCTGCTATTAGTTCTCAAAAAGTGATGTTGAGTAATATCTGTCGCCGCTGTCCGGAAGCAGTGCAACGATTGTCTTGCCTTCGTTCTCTGGTTTCTTAGCCCACTCGATTGCTGCATAAAGTGCTGCACCTGCCGATATTCCAACCAGAATTCCCTCTGTGTGTGATATCAATCTGGCATACTCGAATGCGTCATCATTATCAACTGGAACTACGCTGTCATATATCTTAGTGTTAAGAATTTCTGGAACAAAGCCTGCTCCAATTCCCTGAATCTTATGTGGTCCCGGCTTGCCCTGTGAAAGTACCGGTGAAGTTGCAGGCTCAACTGCAATTATCTCAATCTTGTCATTCTTAGACTTAAGATATTCACCAACACCTGTAATTGTTCCGCCTGTACCAACACCTGCAACAAATGCGTCAACTTCTCCATCCGTATCATTCCATATCTCAGGACCAGTTGTTCTTCTGTGTGCATCCGGGTTAGCAGGATTAACAAACTGTCCAGCAATCATGCTTCCTTCAATCTCATTCTTTAATTCTTCTGCCTTGGCAATAGCACCTGTCATTCCCTTATAGCCAGGAGTAAGTACAATCTCTGCACCATATGCCTTGATAATATTCCTTCTTTCGACACTCATAGTCTCTGGAAGAACTATTATTGTTCTATAGCCCTTTGCTGTTGCAATGGCAGCAAGTCCGATTCCTGTATTGCCTGATGTAGGCTCAATAATTGTTGCACCCGGCTTAAGAATTCCTTTCTTCTCTGCATCTTCAATCATTGCCTTTGCAACTCTGTCCTTAACGCTTCCTGTTGCATTGAAATACTCAAGTTTAACAAGAACTCTTGCCTTAAGTCCGAACTTCTCTTCAATATGTCCAACTTCTACAAGTGGTGTGTTACCTATTAAGTCTGCTGCTGATTTATATATTTTTCCCATATAATCCTCTTTTCTTGTGGTATTATTCCACATATTCTGATATTAATTCATGAATCCAATCAATAAATGTTATTATTGAATGTCATTCATAAATCAGACTGTATGTTTATGTAATGCATAAACATACTATGTTTATATGTTATTATAAAACAAGGATTTTAATTTGTACAGTATTTTTTTATTTTTCTTCAAAAAAGGCGTCTTAAAACTCCTTTTTCTCATCACATCTAATTTTGAAAAATGCAGCTACCACTCCATCATGATAACTGCATCTGTAATAATTACCTATTCTGTTCTTCTAGTAACTTCTTTAATCTTTCTATCTCGGCATCTTTTGCTTCAATTGTAGCATCTTTTTCCTTAAAGGATGCTTTAAGAGCCTCATTCTGTGCTTCAAGTTCTCCATTCTGTGCTTCAAGCTTACCTTTCTGTACCTTCAGCTCGTCCATCTCATCCTTCATCCTGTCAACCATCAGCTCCGCCGTATTCCTGTCTAATATCCTCAACGCCTCAGAAAACATATTGAGCACCTCCTTTGGTCTCTCCAAATACTCATTAATATCAAGGCGTACTGATTCCAAATCAGGAAATATCCTAATCAACTGTTCTATCTCCTCCGGTGTCTCGGCTACGAATAACGACAGGTACTTTAAGCGGTCAAGCTTCATCTTCTCGGTCACCTGCTTTTCACTGTACTGCGTTCTGTCATAATCGTATTCCGTTACTTCGATACGCCCTTTCCTGATATCAGCATATCTGTATTTCTTAAATGTGTCAAGGCTTACCAGCACATAATCCTGTAAAAGTTTTATCTTAATTCCAGTATTGAATTTCGTCTTACCAACATGAAAATATAATGCCTCATCAACCTCGCTGATAAGGCTGCTGCTGCTGTTCTCAAACAGAATAATAGTATGAACTGGTCGCATATCCTTATACGAAGGTTTTGATGAACCATTCATTGAACCCCCATCACTTCCAACACCTCTTATCTCACGGTTTCCAGTAATCATCTTATACTGACGCAGCACAAGGTCTGCCGAATAACATGATATTCTCTCTGCCTGAAAGTCATAAGAAATCTTCTGAATCTCAATATTAGCGATACTTCCATCAGACATCATCACAATCATATCCATAATAATCATCACGCCAAGAAACTGTGAATCCTCATTCGGAAATACTTCAAGAACAGTAACCTTCTGCCCCAGCAGACAACTTACCAATTCGGAAAGCCTGTCCCTTCTCTCAACCGGATTAAATATCTTCTTAAAAAATGGATCATACAATAACGGAAGTGACTTCCTTCCCTTTAGAAAATCCTCATACCTTCCAATCCATTCTTCATTACTCTTAAGATAACCATATGCACTCAGGCTCCATGAATCTCCTTTAATCTGACGCATGGCTGCGTCATAATAATCTTCCTTCTCTTTAATCTCCATAATATATACAACACCAGTGTTTCTTCCTCCTCTGAATTAATAAATATGCATATTTATATACTTATACTATCACAGTTATATTATATTGTAAATATACTTATTGTATTTTTATCATATATCATTCACTGGTTTTTGCGGCTCTGCATCTGACAGCTTCCACCAGTCCGTCATCTGTATGCTTTTCTCCCTCACCTATACGTTCTTTCACAATTTCAGCTTCATTAAGCTTCTTACTGTAAGATGGGCCAATGCTGTACACCAAAACATCATCAAGTCTGTCAATCAGCCATTTTATACGCTCCCCGCTGCTGCCACTTGTAACAATTATCCCATCAATATCTCCGCAATCCATGCTGTCGTATTCCATACCATCATAATCCACAGGTTCATTCCTATATACTGGAATCTTAATTAAGTTTCCATACTCCTTCATAGCTTCCTCAAGTGAACCGCTTGTGACTTCGGCACACAGATACGAAACTCTGCCTGACACAACATTCATCAGTTCTTCTCCCAGCGCTAATCCTGTAGCTTTTGACGAAACATAATCTGCCTCAATCCCACATGCTGTCCTTAAAGCATTCTGCGTATTCTTCCCAACAACAGCAACCTTAACTCCTGCAGGTACCACGTTTCCTGCATTATAAGCAAACCCAGCCACAGCATTTTTACTTGTAAACACAAGCCACTGTGCATCTTTTATCTGTGTCTCAAAATCTTTAATCTTTATGTATTCAATCCTGCCGGTTACTATTTTTTCGCAGGAAAGCCCCTCCTTTGCAAGTAATTCTGCAAGGGAAGGGCTTTTATCGTACATCTGTCCGTTTTCAATATATGTATATATGTATTTACCCACAATCTACTCCAATCCTAGCATACGGGCTGCTTCGTGGCCAACCGCCTCACTGTCAGTTCCTGTAACTTCAATTCTAAGAATCCTGCTGCAATCATCATTGCCAAATAACACAACCATTCGAAGGTCACCGTTATCCTTTGTCACACAGTGTGCGCCAACCGGGGCATGACAACCGCCACCTGTTAATCTTAAAAATGTTCTTTCAGCCACAGCTTCTCTATCAGAATTATCATCTGACAAAGCATTTATCTTATCAAGAAGTTCTGTATTCACCTCTGCAGTCTCAATCGCAAGAACTCCCTGTGCCGGTGCCGGAATAACGACCTCCGGGTCAAGATACTCTGTTATCTCAGATGACCTGCCAAGTCTGTTAAGTCCTGCTGCTGCAAGCACAATTCCATCAAGTCCGTATGAATCGTCCATAAGTTTGTTAATTCTTGTATCAACATTTCCCCTGATAGCAGTAAACTGGATATCAGGACGCAGCATTGCAAGCTGGCATGCACGCCTGAGGCTACCAGTTCCTATAACCGCACCAGAAGGAAGTTTTGAAAAACTTCCTGCAGTCTTTAATATAAGTACATCTCTGCAATCCTCTCGTTTCCACGCCTTTGCAAATGTAAGTCCAGTCGCACATTCAGCCGGCATATCCTTCATGCTGTGAACCGCCATATCAATGCTGCCTGAAAGAAGCGCTTCCTCAATCTCCTTTACAAAAAGCCCCTTAGTTCCAATCGCAGCAAGCGGCTTATCCGTAACCTTGTCGCCTGTTGTCTTAATTATAACAAGTTCAAATGTATCCTCAGGATACGCCTCTTCCATTCTTCTCTTAACATATTCCGACTGGACAAGTGCCAGCTTCGAACCTCTCGTTCCTATTCTGTAATGCATAATCCTCCCTACAAGCCAAACAGTCTCTCAACCATATCTTTATACTGCTGCTGTTCATTTTCTTCCACATTTTTCAATTCTTCAATCGGTTCTTTTAACAATCTGTGTAATGACGACTTAAGAATCTTCTTTAAGATTACCCTGTCATGGTCTGAAAGGTCAATCTTGCGGTTAAGATAATCATAGCTGTCCTGTACTATCTCATCACATTTTTTGCCAAGTGACTGGATAGTTGTATCCATTCTGCTTGATGTGAGCCATTTCTTTGTTTCCGCTATATACTCATCAATCACGCACTGGCTTTCCTTTAGCAAATGTGCCCTCTCGTTCTGATTAGACTTCACAATCCCACCTATCCTGTCAAGGTCAATAAGAGTAACTCCACAAATGTCACCTGCAGATTTTTCTATATCTCTTGGTGCAGCAAGATCAAGAAGTGTCATCTTTTTACCCTCTGATAATTCAGAAGCTCTAATCACCAGATGAGGTGATGAAGTCGCTGAGACAACTATATCACTGCTTTTAAGTGCTTCTGTTTTCTTATCATATGCAATAACCTGAATATCTGGAAATTCCTTAAGCAACGCCTTCGCATGCTGATAAGTTCTTGAACACACTGTTACATCAGCGCCATATTCTGCCAGATATCTTATGGCAAGAGCCGCGGTTTTGCCGCTTCCTATAACAAGCGCGTGCTTTCCTGATATGCCACATACTCTGTCTAACTCCTGAATACCGACATAACATACAGATACCGGTTTTTCACTTACCTTGTACTCTGTCTTAATCCGCTTTGCACAGCTTACCGCTTCTCTTACTATATAATTAAGCTCTTTCCCGCTGTGTCCAAGCGTTCTTGAAAGGTCTGCCGCATCCTTTAACTGACCTAGTATCTGATCCTCTCCAAGCACCATGCTTTCAAGTCCGGCGGCTATGCAAAACAGATATACCAGTGCTTCTTTACCACATTTGACTCCGGTTAATTTAGTATCAGTAAGTCCAAAATAATCATTGAATAAATCAGACATTACTTGTACAAATGTTTCATCCTCATACAGATAAAACACTTCGCATCTGTTGCATGTTGAAAGGCACATGCACTGGTTCACACCTGCTTCCTCTGCCTGTTGCATAAAGTCTGCTATTCCGCTGTCTGTGAATGTAATTTTATCCCTTACTGAAAGGTCTGTATTCTTATAATTAATTCCTACATATCCTAACTGCATCTGTATTCTCACTTATTATACGAATTATTTTCTGAAGAATTCTTCCATAACCTCTATTGTACGGTTGATGTCTTCATTAGTGTGTGCATCTGATACGAACATTGCCTCAAACTGTGATGGTGCAATGTATATTCCGTTATCAAGCATATATCCAAAGTATTCTGCATACTTCTTAGTGTCTGACTTTACTGCACTGTCATAATCTTCTACTGCATCTGGTGTAAAGAATATGCTCATAAGTGAACCAATCTGATTAACTGATACCCTTCCGGCTCCACATTTTCTTACACTGTCAGCAATACGCTTTGTCTTAGTCTCAAGTCTGTCGTATATATCCTTATTATCTCTTAAGATTCTTAAAGTCTCTAAGCCTGCTGCTGTTGCAATTGGATTGCCTGACAATGTTCCTGCCTGATATACAGGGCCGTCAGGACTTACCATACGCATAATGTCAGCTCGTCCGCCATATGCGCCGACTGGCATACCCCCACCTACAATCTTTCCAAGAGTTGTAAGGTCTGGCTTTATGTTAAAGTACTCCTGCGCTCCGCCAATTGAAAGTCTGAAGCCTGTTATTACCTCATCAAATATAAGAAGGCTTCCATTCTCCTTAGTTATGTCTCTTAAGAATTCAAGAAATCCATGTCTTGGAAGCACAACTCCCATGTTAGCTGCAACAGGTTCAACTATTACAGCAGCTATTTCGTCTTTATTGTTATCAAAAAGTTCCTTCACAGAATCACAGTCATTGTATTCTGCTACAAGTGTATTCTTAGTGTAATCAGCAGGAACTCCTGCACTGTCCGGAACTGATGTTGTAAGCGCTGCTGAACCGGCTTTTACTAAAAGTCCGTCAGAATGTCCATGATAACAGCCTCTGAACTTAATTATCTTGTCTCTTCCGGTGTAGCCTCTTGCCACACGGATTGCACTCATGACAGCTTCTGTTCCTGAGCTTACAAGACGGCTCACCTCCATTGTAGGAATAAGCTCAAATATAAGCTCTGCCATCTCAACTTCTCTCTTGGTTGGCGCACCATATGTAAGGCCTGCTTCCGCAGCTTCCTTAACCTTTGCAATTACTCTGTCATGTGCATGACCTAATATTCCCGGTCCCCATGAACATATGTAGTCAATCATTTCATTCCCATCTACATCAGTAATTCTGTCTCCCTTGGCAGAAGCTATGAATCTTGGCACTCTGTCAACTGCCTTGTATGCCCTGACAGGACTGTTTACACCACCCGGCATATGTTTTACTGCTCTCTCATATAAATCATTTGACATCTCTTCATTCATAAAACCAGCTCCTCCTGCTTAATTTAATACTGCTAAAAATGTTACTCTTCCTTTAACCATTTTGCCACATCTATAGCATGATATGTTATTATCATCTTAGCTCCGGCTCTCTTAAAGCCTGTCATATTCTCCATTACAATCTTCTTCTCATCAATCCAGCCATTCATTGCTGCTGCCTTAACCATTGCATACTCACCGCTTACATTGTAAGCAACAATCGGGATATTGAAGTTAAGCGCTATCTCTTTCATAACGTCCATATATCCGAGTGCCGGCTTTGCAATAATCATGTCTGCACCTTCTAATATGTCTTCTTCAACTTCCCTTAACGCTTCTTTTCCATTAGCCGGGTCCATCTGATATGTCTTTCTGTCACCAAATCCCGGTGCTGAATGTGCGGCATCCCTGAACGGTCCGTAATATCCTGATGCAAATTTGGCACTGTATGAACATATAGGAATATTAACCAGTCCTGCCTCATCAAGTGCATTTCTGATTGCCTCAACTCTCTTATCCATCATGTCACTCGGTGCAATTATATCTGCCCCCGCTTTTGCATAAGCAACTGACGCCTTTGCAAGAAGCGGCAGTGTCTCATCATTTAATATAACGCCATCTTTTACAAGTCCGCAGTGTCCATGTGATGTGTACTCACACAGGCACACATCAGCCATGATAACAAGCTCTGGATAAGCATCCTTAATAAGGCGGATTGCCCTGCACACAACACCTTTCTCGTCATATGCCTCACTTCCGACCTCATCTTTATGTACAGGTATTCCAAAAAGCAGAATTCCCTTAATTCCAACCTCTACAGCACGTCCGCTTTCTTCAAGAACATGGTCAAGCGAATACTGACATATTCCCGGCATTGATGGTACTTCCTGTATTACATCGTTCTCCTCCGTAACAAATACAGGGTATATAAGCTCGTCCACCCTTACATGATTCTCTCTTACCATATCTCTTAATGTCGCATTCATTCTTAATCTTCTTGTTCTGTCCATGATTATCATCTTCCTTCCAACATTTCCTATATAATAACATTACATATAAACATTGTAAACTGATATGTTATGTTCTGCTATGTATCTTAACCATTCTTGCATACTCACCATCAAGCTTCATAAGCTCCTCGTGAGTTCCTCTCTCCTTGATGCCCTCATCAGTAAGCATCAGGATTTCCTCCGCATTTTCAATAGTTGTAAGTCTGTGTGCTATTACAAATGTAGTTCTATTCTTTGCAAGCTTCTCTAGTGATTCCTGTACAATCTGCTCACTCTCATTATCAAGTGCCGATGTCGCCTCATCAAATATAAGAATTGGCGGATTCTTTAAGAATACTCTTGCAATTGACAGTCTCTGCTTCTGACCGCCTGACAATTTGACTCCGCGCTGTCCGATATCTGTGTCATATCCGTTCTCAAAACTCATGATAAAATCATGTGCATTTGCAAGCTTTGCCGCCTGAATTACTTCTTCATCCGTAGCATCAGGCTTTCCATATCTTATATTCTCTTTAATTGTACCCATAAACAGATACACATCCTGCTGTACAACTCCGATATGGTCACGCAGGCTTTTAAGTGTAACATCTTTGATATCTGTTCCATCAATCTTAATCGAACCGCCCGTCACCTCATAAAATCTTTGAATAAGCTAGCAGAGTGTTGTCTTGCCTACTCCCGAAGGACCTGCAAGTGCAACATATTCTCCCGGTCTTACTGACAGATTAACCCCGGAAAGCACCTCGTCCACGCCGTCCTTATATCTGAAGGACACATTTTCAAATGTTATTGCACCCTTCACATCAGTAAGTTCCTTTGCGTCAGGCTTATCAGCTATTTCCGGCTCTACTGAAAGAATCTCTAAGAATCTTTCGTAACCCGAATAGCCATTCTGGAACTGCTCTGTGAAATCAATAAGCACCTTAACTGGCTCCGTAAAAATATTTATATACAGTAAAAATGTAACGAAATCCGTAATATTTACCCAGCCCTTTGCAATTCCAATACCGCCTGCTGCGATTACGATTACATTTATCATTGTTGTAAATGCAGTAAGTCCCGCATTGTACATTCCCATATAATGATAGCTGTCTCTCTTAGATTCAAGGAACAAGTCATTTCCCTTCTTAAACTTCTCACATTCGATATCCTCATTTGCAAATGACTTAACAACTCTTATTCCAGACAGATTATCTTCTATCTGAGCATTTATCTCTCCAATTCTTACCCTGTTTCTCTTAAATGCCCTCTTCATACGCTTGTTAAGCACATACGCGAACACAAGCATAAAAGGAATCAGCACAAATGCGGCAATCGTAAGTCTTAAGTCAATCGAACTTAATATGCATAATGCACCAATTATCTTAATCAGTGAAATAGTTATATTCTCAGGTCCATGATGCAAAAGCTCTGTAATATCGAACAAATCCGATGTTATTCTTGACAATAACTGTCCAACCTTCTGGTCATCATAGAATGAATATGACAGCTTCTGATAATGATTGAATATCTCTGCCCTCATATCGTACTCAATCTTTGCGCCCATTACATGTCCATAATTAGATATATAGTAGTTGCAGCCCCACTGTATCAGTACAAGCACAAAAAGTACTCCAACAATAATCATAATTCTTGAAAGTGCTTCATTGGCACTCATATATGCAACCTTTGATGTAATGAACCTTACAACAAGTGGTATCACAAGTGCCACCGCCGCTGACATCATCGCCAGTATCATATCAAGTATAAATGTGCCTAAATACGGCTTGTAGTATTTAGCCAACTTCTTAAGATTCTCTTTCATAATCTTCTCCTGTTTTCTATATTTCCTCGTTTCGCCGTGCATGTCAGGGCAAGCACACCACTGCTTGCCTGCTGCTTGCACCCCGGCTGTCCGCCGTGCATGTCAGGGCAAGCTTCGCTTCCCCTGACTGTCGGGCTTTCGCCCTATCGTATGCATCATGCATTCCGTGCTTTGTGCCAGCACAGCACTGCTTGCCTGCTGCATACGGCACGGCTCAATGCTAACGCACATTATACCACATCCTTACTTATTGAAAAAGCAAAGAAATGTGAGTGGACCTGCTAATTTTTAATCTTCTGGCTTCACTTTTGACAATTTTTTCAATGTTTAAAAAATATAAACCTACTAAAAGTCGTCAACTTCATCATTTCGTAGGTTCATTAGCTTGTCATTTTATTGTTATAGTTGCTTGCTGACCTACTATTTACCTGCTTTGTCGCTTTTTCGTAGGTCTTTTTCTTGCTTCTTGCTTGATTATGAGTGCCCTATGCTGGCAAAAGACCTATTAAATACTTTAACATTGCTTTTTTCGTAGGTCTTTCAATCCTCAACTTGCCATAACTCCTGCAAAACAACCTACTCAAACCACAATCTATGTAGTTTTAGTATGTCTTACTCATGTCAACTGCTTTGCATGACTGTTATTATTGAGTGCTGGTTTATTGGCAATTCTGATTTTGGACTTCTTTGCGTCCCCACTCCGCTTCAACGTCCAATCCGCCACACTATGACCACTCCAGCTAACAAATAAATAAGTCCGGGATGCATTTTATAATAAAAAAACACATCCCGGACATTTATTAACATTTTATTCACTTACAAGCTCTGTATTCTGCGTTTCAATGCTCTTGCCAGCACCGTTAATCGTCAGATATAAAAGCCCTATTCCAATAAATATAAGCAGCAGAACCACAATCATATATACAACACCTATTCCTAACGACTCTGAACCCATCTGGCTTAAATCCCATCCAAACCAGCCTGTTGGCACATTATAATTAAGAAAGTTGTATGGTGCCGTCATTGTGTCATACCACCTAACCCCAAGTACTGCAAGTATGTATACAAAACCCACATAGCAAAGCGGTGGTATAACCGCGTATATTGCATATATCTTTCTTGCTTTAAATCCTTTATCAAATATAAGAAAATCTGCTATTGCAAATACTGGTCCAATCAGATGTACGCCAAGGCTTCCTGCGTGATTATGAAGATAAGCACCAATAAGACCATCATCTGACGTAGGTCCAAGAATAATCATATACACCAGACATGTCAGTGTAATTGAGAGCGTCATAAGAAACTTGAGCATATATAATCTATTATTCTTATAATCTTTTCCCGTAACAAGCAATATCATGTCCAACACAATAAATACCACCAGCACAATATCAAGTGCCACATTAGAAAGTGTTGTAAAAAATGTGAATGACATAATGCTGTCAATTGTAAACATGAGTCCATACACCGAAGCAATCAGTGATACTGCCTTAAAAATAATACTTGTAATCAATCTTTTCCTGTCTAATATCTTGTTATCCAATTTGAGCCTCCAATTATTTGATTCTCGAATTATAATATATATTAGTTTGATTATCAAGTTATTTATACAAAATATCTATGTATTCAATCAGCCTGTTATACGAATCTTCGTCTGTCTTATATTCTGCTCCATTCCATTCTACCCTGCCTGCAAGCACAATATTATTGGCTATTCCATCTTTATAATAAGTTATTCTATAACTCCAACCATTAGTACGTGGAAACTTTTTTGCGGTAAGATTCATGTTTTTAACCAGTTCAATAATCTGTGTCCTCTGTTCCTCATCTGGTGTTATCTCTTTACCATTACCTCCGCACATTATTGTCATCTTATCATATCCACTAAGGTCAATATTGACCACCTGTTTTGAAGTACTGATTATTACATATGCACCAATTCCCGCAAATGCTAATAATAAAACAATTCCTGCTATTTTTTTAATATTTTTTCTTTTCATACGCCCCTCCTTTTGGACTTTTTCCATGTCACTCTCCGCTTTCCCTTTCTATTTATATTTACGAAA
>ENA-OQNN01001296-OQNN01001296.1-human-gut-metagenome-genome-assembly--contig:-NODE-1296-length-17712-cov-3.986466_pt1 | contig 17712 bp, 19 predicted proteins | sample MGYA00242624_ERZ504870 | MGnify/ENA primary metagenome ERZ504870 (study PRJEB26092, sample SAMD00036379) | human gut metagenome | host: Homo sapiens | study: EMG produced TPA metagenomics assembly of... | reverse complement strand
TTATCCGACACCTACGCTGTTCTGAACCTTGGCTTGCGCCTCCTCCAGCGTCATCCCTTCACTACGTCGGAGCTTGAGATAATACTCACTCAAATCCTTGCAACCTTCGGGCAGCTGATGGTAAACCAAACTGGGCAATGCTTTCTTCAGCTCAAAGTAAAGACTCAATCCTGCTTCGTCCTGATCTGGGAAGATGTGAAGATTTCTTCCGGCAAGAAGCCCTTGAAAACGGCGGTCGAAAAGCGTGGCACTGGGGATGGCTATGGCATGAAAGCCAAGGGTCAATGCCGTCCAGCAATCAGAGGGTCCCTCGGTGATGAGCAGCGGTTCACCAGGAGGATAATCCTTCAATCGGTCGAGCCCATATATCATGCGATGACTGCCTGGTGCAAACTTGAATCGGGGAATCTCCTTCGGCTTTGCTTCATCAGAAGATACCTTATCCATATCTAAAGATGACTCAGACTTCTTCTTTCCCAGATAGCGGCTCTGCACGGAAACCAGTCTTCCCTCCTGGTCGAAATAGGGAAAGATGAGCGATGGACCGTCAAACACTCCACGTCCCACTCTCGCCATGCATACACTTTGCTCCGTGCTCACTATCTGGCAGACCTTCAATGCCTCCGGGCTGAGCAACCGCTCCTCGAAAAGGAATCTCTGTCCCGATTCCGAAAGATGCATCTGCCGGAACATCTGCTGGTAAAACTCCACATCTACTGCTGATGGGGCAACATAAGCCGATGATGGGCATTCTCTATTCCTTTCTCCACTACTGAAAGATTCTGCCAGATGTCCATGCGAAACATGGGTTTCTGCAAATTGCTCTCTCAGAGCAGCCATTCTTCTGTCTGATGCCGTAACCGCCTTTTTCACATCTTTGCGATGAGTATCTCTGTGCTCATCGGCGATATACACATCAAAATGATCTGCCAGCCAGCGGCATGCCTCGCTGAAGCCCAGGTTCAGTCGCTCTCTCACCAGTCCGATGGTATCGGCAGAGAATCCGCAGCTATAGCAGTGGCAGGTGTTCTTCTTTACATTGAAGGCGAGACTCGGATGATGATCATCGTGGTGGATGCAGAGGGCTCGCTTGTTGCGGAGCCCCATGCCCAGAAGATCAGCCACCTGCAAGATGTCGAGCTCGCGAAGTTTCTGAATGTCAAACTTATTAATCATATCTTAAACTAACTGATATTACTTTTTTTTCTTAGAACTACTGATGGCGCGTGAAGCTTTCTTGCGTAAGTTACCGGTAGCAAGTTTCTCAATCCATCCTTTACGCTTCCAATTGCAAATTACATTCTTCAATGGTGTGCGCACTCCTTTACGAGTTAAAAACTCTTCCAGAAATTTGCGAGAAAACTCTTGCGGCAACTCGTCAAAGTAATTACAGGTCTTATAGGGGTGAGATTCAAAATCTGCATTAATCTCATCATAGATGGCTCCCCATTTACCTAACATATTGTGCAAGATACGATCGGCACAAGCCAAATATATCTGCTTCACCAGGCGGCGAATTTCCTTCTGTGTCTTTACACCCTCTACCTGATAAAGGTATTGCATAAGCGAAGCTATGCGAAAGGCACTTACACTGCTGCGTTTATAAAAGACATCAAGAGCTTTTGACATCGACTTCATTACGTCACTTCTACGAGCTTCACACCATTTCTTCACCGTAGGATCCAACCAGCTGGTATCAAGCAAGCTTTCCTTACGCAAAGATTTTCCGTCTTCGCTATAACAGAGCGACATGAGTTTTTGCAAAGTAGTATCTATGCTTTGCTTCTGTTCCTCTGTCAAAGGCTTGAATATCAATGGATTTTCTCCCAGCTGAGAATTCACGTTGCAAAGGATAGTACGGGTAACGCTACCACCTTCTATGGCTGCTTTATCCATATATCTGTTTACGGCTGCAGGCGTGCCTGTATAGACATAACACAACATCAAATCTACCACAGCCGAATAGCTGGCTTCACTCAAATAATCCTGACCGAATTCTGATCCCAGGTCATATCCAGTCTTGTTGATTTGCTTGATATCAGAAAACTGTCGCTTGCTGGCCTGCACGATAGCACCGATCTCATCGGCAAACTGGAAAAGTGTTTTCGGCGTACCAAACAGCTTCATTGGAGCATCGGCTCTCTTGATGAGCATAGAGAGCGAAAGATTCTCGTGGAGCAAGGTGATGTCTGTCTTTGGCTCCGGAGGCAATTTGCCATCTTTTTTACCTTGACGTCGCTTCAATTCGGCATACTTCTGTTCCTCTGCCCTTTGCTCGGTATCACGCTTGATAAATGGATCCATCAGATAACGCATCAGATAACGGGCAAACGATTTTCCTGAGCTCTGATCACCACATACCAGCACGTGAAGAAGAATGGCTGAAAGCGAATTATCGTAAACATAATTGAGGCGGATACGAGTGGCATATACGGCAAGCATAGAACTCGCCACCGCCAAGGTAGAAAACTTGAGCTCACTGGGTGCCGTCATCATCCACTCTCTTACTCCAGCAGGATAATCCTTGTCAGGAATGAGAGGTTGAAGGTCTATGGAGTCTGAATGAGACTTAGCAGTATCCTCTTTATTACACTCGCCCTCTGATTGATTACACTCGACCACTGATTGGTTTCCAGCCTGGGTCGAATCGTTTGGCTGGTGAGCAGGGCAAGTCCCCGACTTGTTCTGCTGCATGGTGTTATTTGAATCTTGCATCATCATCAACAATTTGATTTTGATGATGCAAAATTAGTAAAAAAGGGCATAAGCGAGGTGTTACGCAACACGACGCAACACCTCAAATTTTATAAGTAACTAACTGCTATACAATCTTTTATATGGCTTAAAAAGAAAAGAAACAAAACTATTGGCACAACAACAACACAACACACCAATAGAAGTTTAGTTATAGAGATCTTAGCAAAATGCGCAGTTCATCAGCTTCACTAGGCCACGAATTAGGACGGCTTTCTAACTTAAATTTTCCAGCCCCACTCTTAGCCTGACTAAGAACAGAGGAATTATTTAAATCCTTAAATAAATGCTTAAACGAATCCCATACAATATTTTTGGTAGAAGGATCTAAAACCTTCAACTCATGTGCCACCAGTTTTACCATATAGCCTAGTGACCGTTTAGATTTTTTCCAAACGAGCATCGAACCATCCTTCTCACACCATCCTTTTTCAATGAGTTTTCTCCAAATGACTTGAGCTTGTTCTGTATATAATTTATCATCATGCTCCGTAAGAGGAGGCGCAATTACGATTTCATCGTCTTGCAAGACAAGGCATCCTTCAGAATCAGTAAGCAAGGAGTCATCATTATTCATATAATCAAGAAGCCAGTCCTTTACATCCTGACTATATAGTCTATAAGATTCATGATGATAGATGTCTCTCATAAACTTCATCATCTTATTGGATTGCTCACAGGCAGAGGCAAACAGGTGATTTCCAAAACGCAGATAGTGAAGATTACCTGGACAAGCTTCATCACTCAGCTTGCCCAGACAATTATGCAATAATCCCAAAATAAGACATACATACTCTTCCACTTCACTATCAGGACACTCGCAGTTAGCCAATTCAGCCATATCGCAAAAGGTTTCCCACTGCTTATCCCAAGCTTCTTTCATCATTCTGCATACCGCCTCATTATCAGATTCGCACTTGATGCCGTCTATCCACCCCATCAGGATTTGAAAAATTTCCTCGGGGCGCAACTTCAATCTATAATCAGGCCGAATATACTTTCCGCCAATGCTTTGTATCATCAGATACAAGGGATTAGCAGCATAGCGCTTTCTGACTTTATCTCTTGACTGTATGTCTAGTCTGTTCATTCTGCTTATCTTTATTAATTTGATTAAGATTAGTGATTATATTGTCAAACCAGCTCTTCAAGACATGTAACTGTTTCTTATTCTCATCTCTTACTTGCTCTTCAGTACCTTCAGGCTTGATGAATGCACTGCTGTCCAAACGCATGGTAAAAGGAGCAGATGCCTCTGATGTAATCCAATCAGGATTATTATCCAACTGAGCCTTGACAACAAATCCACGCTGACAAGCTAAAGCTACCACTATGCCAAGATTATATTCAGTCCGCTCTAAATTAAGACCTGTTCCAGGAAGAGCATGAAAGAAAAAGCCACCGTTACCTGCACCAATGTCATTCAACATTTCCAGGAACGAAGTGAACAAGACGGCTTTCTCTCTAGTTTGCTCATCAATACCAGTATCTGCCAACACTTTATCCAAATCAAGATGAAGCCCTGTCAGCATGCAGCCCTGCTTGATTTTTTCCTTTAAAGTGTACCAAAACTTGTTGGAAGATGTAATCTGTCGCAAGTCAACTCTATAACCTCCATTTTTCCCGACTAGCTCATTCCAATAGTTTTCGAGTCCTTTTCTTACGGTCTCTAAATTGGCAAAACATTTTCTTTGGTGCTGGATTCCTATAAGAATACCCTCTTTTTGAGGGTCTCTTGCATCCAAAACCAGAGAAAAGTCAGGATAGGTTGGGACAATTTCTTTGTCTCTGCAATCCTTCTTGTCTCTGGTCATATTTTTCTTTTTTTCGATGGTTACATAGGCGAAGTCTTCAAGAACAGCTGCTCCATAAGCGGTTGTTCTTTCTCCATTACCATCCAGAAAAGCAATATCCTTCAGATGTTTCAGGATAAACTCTGCTATCATCTTAGTTTCTGATTCAGAAGCAGGAACCCCTGCCATGAACGATTCTATTCTCAATCTATAAAGAGTAAATTTTGTTTCGATCATTGTTGATTGTTTTTGATTGTTTGTATAAAATGGCATTATGCCCTTTCACCCTACAAAGATACAAAAAAAATCACAAACCACAAAATATTATTGAAAAAAGTAAAAGTGAAAAAGTGAAAGTGAAAAAGTGAATTTTCAATGAGAACCCAAAAAGCGCCTTGCAAGAACTATGTATTACCAAGGGATAAAAGAAGAAATATAGTGAAGAAAAAAGGAGTAGTACTTACGCGCGTACATTATTATATACGTGTACATTAATATATTGTATTTCTTTTCTCTTTTACATCGTACACGGAATCTCTGAAACTGACATCTTTCTCGCCTGTTCCTTGATACCTCTGTGAATTTCACCTTTTCACTTTCACTTTTTCACCTTTTCCTTTGATCCCTCTCCCCCTCCTCGCCCCTTTTCCTGCGTCGCCACGTAGCAATTCCTGCGTCGGGACGTAATATTTCCTACGTCGGGACGCAGGAAATGGCAGCTCTATCGAAGGGGATTTCATGCCTCACATCACAACTGCCGGGACAACTCGCTACAACTGCCGGGACAACTATTGCATTTCGCCAAAAAATGTTGTATCTTTGCAACGTCAATGAAACTCATTGATGGGGCTCTCTGCCAGACAGGATGCCGCGGAACTGCATGGAGGGGGATGCCCGATACAGAAACTGGATTATTCACTAAAAAGAAAGGAATGAAGAAAATGAAAAAGGAAACTTGGAAGACGATTCTGCAGATCATCGTGACTGTACTCACTGCACTCTGCACATCACTCGGAGTTACGAGCTGCATGTAGTGCTCGAATCTTTCACGATATCGAGCTAGACAGGAACTGAATTAACCACTAAAATCGAGTTTGTTAAATTAAATTATTCACTAAAAAACTATTTGAATTATGGGTATCAAAGTAAAAGCTATCGAGCGCAACGTCGCTTTTTTTTTTTTCAAGCAGAAGACGGCATACGAGATGCAGGCAGACCTCTACGGTCAGCTTACCCAGAGTAAGGTTATCGAGGAAGCTGCCGTGCGCAGCGGACTCGCCAAGCAGGTGATCAACGCTGCCTGGGGTGCCATCGGAGCAGTCATCACCGCATGGGCCACCGAGGGTCACTCCGTGGCTGTACCGGGACTCGGTTCCCTCCGATTCGGTCTGAATTCTACCGCTGTGGAGGATGTGAACAAGGTGAGCAGCTCGCTCATCAACCGCCGCTACATCATCTTCGTGCCTAACGCAGACATCAAGGAGGAGCTCGCCAAGACCAGCGTCAACATCACCTGCTACGACCGCAACGGCAAGATCGTGAAGCAGGTTACCTCTGCCGACAAGAACGACACCGGGGAGGATGACAACACAGATAACACCAACCAGGGCGGAGGTACTTCGCAGGGCGGAGGTACCAGCCAGGGTGGTGATTCCAGCCAGGGTGGTAACACCAGCCCGGGTGGCGGCACTACCGAAGGCGGAGGAGGCGACGACAACGTAAGTCTCTAAAAACAACGGAGAGCTCTAAAAACAACGGAGAGCTCTAAAATCATCAAGGTGTGCCAGATTACAAGGAAGTGAATCTGGCGCACCTTCTTTTTTTATCTTTTTCTCCTTAAAAGTGGTCTTTTTGGAAAAACCTCATTCGTTATTCAAGTTTTTTTCGTACCTTTGCACGCGAAATCAATAGACTGGAATATCAAACTGGCTGGAATATCAGATAGACTAGAATATCAGATAGACTAGAATATGAATATGTATTTAAAATAAGGTATAAGATATGAAATCTCACATTAAAATGTATCTACTTGTCTGTATCGCCGCCCTGCTCCTTACGGGCTGCGATACCGTATTCGATGTTCACCCTTACGATGTTCGCGTAAAGGGCGAAACCAATCTGAATGCCAAGAACATACAGAAGATAGAGCAGACGGTGAAGAGCAAGGATACCATCCGGTTTGCCGTGATCAGCGACAGCCATCAGTGGTACGACGACCTCGTGGATGCCGTAAATGATATCAACAGACGCAAGGACAGCATCGACTTCGTAATCCACTGCGGCGACATCTCCGACTTCGGCGCTACCCGCGAAATGAAGTGGACACGAGAAAGAATGCTGAAACTCCAGATGCCTTCGGTGGTACTGCTGGGCAACCACGACTGCCTGGGCACGGGCAACCAGACCTATGAGACCATCTACGGCAATCCCGACTTCAGCTTCATCGCCGGAAAGGTAAAGTTCGTCTGCCTCAACACCAATGCCATCGAGTATGACTACTCCCGTCCGGTGCCTAACTTCGACTTCATGGAGGCGGAACGCTCTGCCGATTCGCTCGACTTCGACCGCACCGTGGTGTGCATGCATGCACCTCCCTACTCCGAGCAGTTTAACAACAACGTAGCGAAGGTATTCAATTATTACATCCACGATTTTCCTCGCCTGTTGTTCTGCCTGGACGGTCACGGTCATCATACCAAGACGGAAGACCTTTACAACAACGGCACCCTGTTCTATATGGCAAGCAGCGTACACTTCCGTCAATATTACATTTTCACCATCACACCAAAGGATTATCATGTTGAAGTCATCAATTTTTAAGTTCAGTATATGGGCGCTCCTCCTGCTATCGGCAAGTACTACGGCAAGCGCCGGCGAGGAGGGGTTAGGAAAGGAGAATTTAGGAAAGGAGAATTTAGGAAAGGAGAATTCAGAAGAAGATTCACTCACCCAATACGACAGGCGTATCCTCCGCTATCGCAAGCACTGGGATGTGCTGATGCCTACGCAGAGCGTGATACAGACCTGCGGCAACATGGGTATCATCTCGCTGGGTATCGGATGGGATTACGGCAAGCGAAGCCAGTGGGAGACGCATCTGCTCTTCGGCATCGTTCCGAAATATGATTCGGATGAAGTAAAAATGACAATCACGCTGAAGGAGAACTTCATTCCCTGGCGAAAGGACTGGGGAAAGGGATGGCAGTTTGAACCCCTGGAGTGCACGCTGTACCTGAACACGGTGTTGGGTCACGATTTCTGGACAAAGCAGCCTACCAAGTACGAGAGCGGATATTATCCCTTCTCTACCCGAATCCGCCCGAATCTGGGATTTGGCGAACGGTTTACGTATCAGATTCCGAACAACAGACGCAAGCGCGTGAAGAGCCTCACGCTCTTCTATGAGTTGAGCACGAATGATATCTATTTCATGAGGTTCTACCGCAACGGCAATGCCGGTTTCTGGGATGTCTTCGGACTGTCGTTTGGTGCAAAAATGCAGATATTATAAAGGGATAGTGAATGGGGGATTGCAAATCCCCCGGTTTTATAGGTCGAACCTTTTTAACGACGGATTACAAATCCGTCGGGACACCTGGCGGGAGACTTTAGGATTTAAAAAGTGAAAAAAAAGATGGAAACAGAAGAGATTGTTCATAAGCTGGAGGCGAAGGGCATCAAGCCCACCTCCAACCGCATACTGGTAATGAAGACTCTGGTGAATGAGCAGAATCCGCTGAGTCTGAAGGATTTGGAGCAGAAGATGGTGTCGATGGACAAGTCGAGCATCTTCCGCACGCTGACGCTCTTTCTGGAGCATGATGCCGTTCATGCCTTCGAGGATGGAAGGGGGATATTGAACTACGAAGTGTGTGAGGAGGAAGGAGAGTGTGACCATCATGATGGTCATATTCATTTCTACTGCGAATCATGCCACCGTTCGTTCTGCATGGAGGATATCCATATTCCGAGCTTCGAATTGCCGGAAGGATTCTATCCTCACTCCGTCTCCTTCGTCATCAAGGGAGAATGCCCTGAGTGCAGGAAGAGGCTTCGCTGAAAGCAATGCCTATTCTTTTTACAACAACAAAAAAAGCTCCGAAGAAAGATGAACTTCTTCGGAGCTTTTTTGTACACCCTTAGGGATTCGAACCCTAGACCCACTGATTAAGAGTCAGTTGCTCTACCAACTGAGCTAAGGGTGCAGCAAGCTTAGCATTTGAGTTATTTCTCAAAATCGGTTGCAAAGGTACTGCTTTTTTCTGACACCACCAAATTTTTCGGCAACTTTTTTCTTTTTCATGCGCATTTTCCTGATTTTCCATACATTTTCAAGAGAAAAAGTGTATCTTTGCAGCCACTTATACATTATTATATATGTAGAGCTTCAAAGAACATAAGAGAATATAAGAGAAATCTTATCAATTAAGAAATCAAAAACAGAAGAGAATATGAACGGAATATACACTATCCTGCTCCTCGTGCTGAGCAACATCTTCATGACGCTCGCATGGTATGGACATCTCAAACTCCAGCAGACGGGCACCAGCAGCAACTGGCCACTCATCGGAGTCATCGCCTTCAGTTGGGCGATAGCCTTCTTCGAATACTGCTGCCAGGTACCAGCCAACCGCATCGGATTCATCGACAACGGCGGTCCATTCAATCTAGTACAGCTCAAAGTGATACAAGAGTGCGTGTCGCTCATCGTCTTCGCCATCATCGCCAACATCCTCTTCCAGGGGCAGGGTCTGCATTGGAATCACTTTGCCGCATTCGTCTGCCTCATCGCTGCCGTATATTTCGTCTTCATGAAATAATAAAGCTTTTGCCCTTACAGGGCGACAGACTTGCGTCCTGAATACCCAGGGCGATGCCCTGGGCTAAGAGCTTCTGCCCTTTCAGGGCGTTAACAACAAAGAAAGAAAAAAGAACAATTATAACAAAATAAAAGAATAACCGACAATGGAAAAGAAATTACGTGTTGCTTCCCTCTGCGTGCAGGGAGGCTATGAGCCGAAGAACGGCGAACCGATAGAAGTGCCTATCTATCAGAGTACTACATTCAAATACGACAACTCTGAGGAGATGGCGATGCTCTTCGACCTGAAGAAGGAGGGCTACTTCTATACCCGACTCCAGAACCCTACCAATGATGCTGTGGCAAAGAAAATCGCACAGCTCGAAGGTGGCGTGGGTGCCGTATTGACCTCAAGCGGTCAGGCTGCCAACTTCTATGCCGTATTCAACATCTGCGAGGCTGGCGACCACATCGTTACCTCTAACGAAATCTACGGCGGCACCTTCAATCTCTTCGGCGTTACCCTGAAGAAGCTCGGCATCGAGTGCACCTTCGTAAACCCTAATGCCAGCGAGGAGGAAATCCAGAAGGCTTTCCGCCCTAACACCAAGGTGGTGTTCGGCGAAACCATCAGCAACCCTGGCTGTGCCGTGCTCGACATCGAGAAGTTCGCCCGCATCGCTCACAAGAACGGCGTGCCTCTCATCGTAGATAACACCTTCGCCACACCTATCAACTGCCGCCCATTCGAGTGGGGTGCCGACATCGTTACCCACTCTACCACCAAGTATATGGACGGTACCGCATCGCAGGTAGGCGGCGTGGTTGTGGATAGCGGCAACTTCGACTGGATGGCGAATGCCGAAAAATTCCCTGGCCTCTGCACACCGGATGAGAGCTACCACGGCTTGACTTACGTGAAGGCTTTCGGCAAGATGGGATACACCACCAAGCTCGTGGCTCAGCTGATGCGCGACCTGGGTTCCATCCCTGCGCCGATGAACTCATTCATCCTGAACCTGGGTCTCCAGAGCCTGCACCTGCGTATGCGCCAGCATTGCGAGAATGCACAGAAGGTGGCTGAGTTCCTGCAGAATGATGAGCGTGTGGCTTGGGTTCACTATAGCGGACTGAAGGGCGACGAGTATTACGATCTTGCCCAGAAATACATGCCAAACGGCACCTGCGGCGTCATCGCCTTCGGATTGAAGGGCGACCGTGAGACTGCCATCAAGTTCATGGATTCACTGGATATGATCAACATCGTGACTCATGTGGCAGATGCCCGCACCTGCGTGCTCCACCCTGCGAGCCATACCCATCGCCAGCTTTCAGACGAGCAGTTGAAGGAGGCAGGCGTTGCGCCAGATTTGATCCGATTGTCAGTAGGTATCGAGGATGTAGAGGATATCCTGGATGATATCAAGCAGGCATTGGATAAAATCTAAAAAATCAGTATGATTTAGGCAATGCCCGGCATGTTCCAAGTGGTGCTTGCATCCACACACCCAGTTTGCATCCACACGCCCTGAAAGGGCAGAAGCTCCTAGCCCAGGGCATCGCCCTGGGTACATAGGGATATAACAGAGTCGCCCTGTAAGGGCAAAAGCTTGGTATTGAGAAGCTTTTGCCCTTACAGGGCGACTTTCTTTTGCTTATGTATAACCCAGGGTGTTACCCTGGGCTAGGAGCTTCTGCCCTTTCAGGGCGGGCCGGGAATAGAACTTCCGGTCATTCTCTTAAGCCAGCAATCATTGATTCAGGGCGGGCCGGGAATAGAAATCCTATTCATTCTCTTAAGCCAGCAATCATTGATTCAGGGCGGGCCGGGAATAGAACTTCCGGTCATTCTCTTAAGCCAGCAATCATTGATTCAGGGCGTGCCGGGAATTTATACCAATTTATAAATCTCACTAGGCGTCTTCCGCTTCAGCACTTCCAGCTCGAAGTCCTTTCCGGCAATGATGCCCTTGCTCCTGAGAATCTGCTCCACGGTCTTTCTCGCCAGTTCGGGATGATTATTCTCCTCACTGAGATGGCAGAGCCATACGTGGCGGAGGCTCGGAGTGGCGAAGTCGGCAAGCGCATGGGCACACTCATCATTGCTGAGATGACCGTTCGGCCCCAGGATTCTGTCCTTCAGATACTGAGGATATTTTCCAGCCTGAAGCATCTCCACGCTATAGTTCGATTCGAGCACCAGATAGTTCGCCTTGCCGATGAACTCCTGAATCTCCTCCGTGATGTGTCCCACATCCGTAATCAGACAGAATGTGACCCCCTCGTGCTCCACGAAATAGCCCACATTATCCGTACTGTCGTGAGGCACCCCAAACGGAGTAACCCTGAACTCGCCCACCTGGAACGGCACACCTTTCTCTATGATGTGCGCATGATTGGGCACGATTTTCTTTCGGACGCAGTAGTTGCGCTCGATACCTGCATGAACTTTACGGGTTGCATATACTGGTAGATGATAGTCAGTACTCAAGCTCCCCACCGACTTTACATGGTCGGCGTGGTCATGGGTGATGAGGATATGATGCACATCCTCGAAGCGCAATCCATAGTTATGGAAGTGCTTTTTCAGGGTTCTGATACCTACTCCTACGTCTATCAATAGCGAATCCGTCTCAGTGTAAAGATAGTAGCTGTTGCCACTGCTTCCACTGCCAAAGGATATAAATTTTAGCATTTTAATTGTTATTTTCCCTGCAAAGTTAGCAAAAAAGATTCTTATTACAAAGTTTTTTACTATCTTTGTGTCCAAATTAAGCAAATAAATAGAAATTTTAAGATTTAGGAAACATGGTTAGGAAAACAATATCCTGTATGGCTATCGCCGTAGCAGCCATACTAGCAAGCGCTTACACCCTTACGGGATGCCAATCTCATCAGGGTGACGAAGACCAGCTGGAGAATGACATCGATTCATTCGCCACCTACTACTTCAACTGGCAGTTCCCCAAGACTCTGAAGTACTGCACCCAGAGTTCGGAACCCTGGCTCCGCTATGCTGCCAGCAACGTGCATCAGGCGGATGTGGATCTGCTGCGCACCAAGGCTGAGGCTGCCACGATAGAGATCAACGACATCGACTTCAGCGACGACGGAGCGAACGCCACCGTCAGCATCACCGTATATAATTTTCTGCAGATGGACACCATCGGGCAGGAAGCCCACCTCGTAGAAGAGGCCGACTTCCACCTGCCGATGCGTATCGAGAACGGGGTATGGAAGATTAGAATGGTAAACCTACCGCGAAGTGAAAGGCGAAATCACGACTGAGCTTTGGGTGAATAATCGCCCAATGCTCATCCCCACTCTCGTAGGCAGGATTGATTGCCTTCATACCCATATCGAAACGGAGGATGAAATAATCGAAGTTCAACCTCAGACCCATACCATACGCCGCAGCAATCTGCTTGTAGAACTTATCTAACTTAAACTGTCCGTTAGGCTGCTCATCATATTTTCTGAGCGTCCAGATATTACCTGCATCCACAAACAGGGCACCTTCGAATTTCCAGAACAAAGGAGTGCGGTACTCGGCATTCAGGTCGAGCTTCATATCACCCGTCTGGTTGATGAAGTCGATGCGTCCGTCATTGCCCTTGTATCCGCCAGGTCCCAGCTCTCTTACGCCCCAGCCTCTCACCGAGTTGGCACCACCCGAAAAATACCGTTTCTCGAAAGGCAGCACCTTACTGTTGCCGTAAGGATACGCCACGCCGATGCCTGCATGCAGCGCCAGCACATTGCGGTCGTCGAAGCGCACCAGATGGGTGTAGTCGAAATCAGCCTTGGCATACTGGGCATAGGCGATATTGATGAAGGTACGCTGTCCCTGAGAATTTATCTTGAAATTCAGCGCCTTGGAGAAAGCGCTGAGCAGATTGCCCGAAGACTCTACATTCAGTCGGAAGGCATCTACCTCATCGCTATAGGTCAATCCGAATCCCATCTTCATGATGAAGATATCCTCGTAGTTATAGCGCAGGATGGCATTTCTGTTATCTACATCATCCAGATAATCGCGCTTGAAAGTCTCTGAAATCCAAGGCATATACACATAGTTGAGGTCGAGCAGATCGAATCGCCAGTTGAGATGATGGCGGGGTTCAGCCCAGCGGTAGCGCCATGCCATGGAGAAGACGCGACGATGGAACTCCGGACGGTTCTGGAGGTCCCAGGCCACCGAATACTCCGTATTGGCAGTCTGCCGTCTTCTGAAATTCTTAGACAGCAGCGGTGCCACGAAGCGTGGGAACACCAGCTTGCTCTCTATCGAATACTCCTGATAGTTCTGGTCCTGATAGCCCTCCAGTCCGGTGATAGCCTCGTAGGCACCACGCAGCTCGATACTCAGCTGTTCGCTACCCCGGAAGAGGTTTCTGTTGGTATAGGTGAGCGAAGCCGCAGCACCCAGGTCGCCAGCCGTATTGGTTCCTTCCGGCTGGAAGGAGATGGTAGAAGGCTTGTTGGTACTGATCTGGATATTGCAGTCGAGCATTCCGCTATCGGGAGCTTCCACGAATCGGATATTGGTATATTTCACCGCCTGCAGGCGTGCGAAATTATTATACGTACGTTGCAGGGCAGAGGCGCTGTATGGACTTCCCTCCTTCAGGGCAGTGGCATTCAGGAGCACCTGATGGCGCAGGTGGATGCGGTCGCTGTCGTTGCTGAGATAGTTGATTTTCCCGATCTCGTATCGTGAGTGTGGGGTTTCCGGCGCATTACTGTTAGCCTTGTAGTTCATCAGATGCAGGGTAACACCGATGTCTTTGCTGCCCGTGATGGTATCTGCAGAAAAGTGGATGAAATCCTTGTTGAAGCGGAAGTATCCATCATCAATGAGGAGATTGGAAATACGCTTGCGCTCATTATCCAGCGCCTCTACCGTGAAACGCATTCCCGGCTTCAGCATCTGGTTATCAGGATTATTCAGCTGCAATCTATCCTGTATGTTCTTATCCTCTATGTCATACCCCACCTTGCCGATGAAGAACGGCTCACCGGGATGCAACAGATAGGTGGCATCCAGCTTCGGGGCTTTCTTCCGCTTCCTGCCCTTCGCATTCCCGTTCTTTCCATCCGCATTCTCATTCTCGCCATCCAGCTCATTCTTGTTACCGGCATTCGCCCAATCCTCTCCGTGAACGGTGGTATAGAGGGATACGCCAGCATGCAGGAATCCCTGATTCTGCATCGCCGTGAGCAGGTCCTGGCAAGTGAGTCGGGCCTGAATGGAATCATAGATGACGGGCTTCTTGCTGAACGGGTTTTTAAAGAGTGCAAAGAGCTTTGGCTTCTCTTTCTGTCGCACATACTGCTTGAGCGCCCCTGCATCATATTCTGCAGAGTCGCTCTTCACTTCCACCTTATTTAATATATACTCCCCCTCCTGCACATACTTGCTGGCAGAACATCCAGCCAGAACCAGTGGCAGGGCGAGAACTGAAATCTTCTGTATTTTCAAAATTCTCATCTTTTAACTACAATAAGGAACACGCTTCTTCTGTAGAAACCACCTTAATAGCACTCTCTTCAAAATCTTTAGAATTTCTGGTTACTAAATAATCTGAACCCGAACGTAACGCAGAATAATACTGTACTCCATCCTCAAAATCTTTCCATCCTGCATCATACGAGTGATAGATATCAGAAGAATCAACAGAACATACTTCAATAAAGGCACGCAGAAAGTCTATTTTACGACGGAAAATATCTATCGGCATTTTGCAACGTTCTACACAAATAAAATTCGCTGTAACTATTGACAGAGTTGATACACAAATTGAGACTTTCTTTTCAAATGCATACGATACTATCATAGCAGCAGCATCATAAAACAGAGGACGTTCCATGATAAAATCTATCAAGACATTAGTATCTAAAAATAGTTTCATAAATATTTCTCCATTAATGCGTCAGCCTTTTCTTCCTTATAATCTTCAGATAATCCTTCAGGGCATTTAAACCCAACCTCCAAAGCCTTTACTTCAGGGGATATATAGAACTTATTCTTAGGATGTTCTTTAGTTTTGATCTTATCCAAGAAAGAGTTCAATACAGATATTACAGCCTCAGTTACACTGATGTTATTCTGCCGAGCATACCACTCCACATTACTGTATGTCTTGTTATCTAAAGCAATTGTATTCATTGTATAATCTCCTATTTTATGAAATATGCTGCAAATATACAGTCTTTTTTTCACTTTTCCAAAATTTAATACAACTATTTTGCCACTTTAAAGAAAATTGAGTACCTTTGCATCCATTAAAGATTAGAAACAACAACAAATGATTAGCAAGAATAAGATAAAATACATTCGTTCGCTCGAACTGAAGAAGAACCGCAACAAGGAAGGAAAGTTCGTGGCGGAAGGTTTCAAGGTAGTAGATGACCTGCTCGCCCTGCAACCTGCCGACCTCATTGTGGCTACCCAGGAGTGGCTCCACGGCAAGCACCTTGCGGATCAGACAGAAGTGATAGAGGTGACCGAGGAGGAGCTGAAGAAGGTGAGCTTCCTGCAGCATCCGCAGCAGGTGCTGGCTGTGTTCAGACAGGATACCGGCTGCAATAAGCAGGATTCCAACAACTCTCAGGAAGAGGCGGAGGAGAAGAACTTCGGCTTTTCTAAAATCAACACCCAGGAACTGAGCCTCGCCCTGGATGGCGTACAGGACCCGGGCAACCTGGGCACCATCATCCGCATTGCCGACTGGTTTGGCATCACCCATATCTACTGCAGTCAGGATACTGCCGACGTGTATAACCCGAAGGTGGTACAGGCCACGATGGGCAGCATTGCGAGAGTGAAGGTGGAATATGGCAACCTGCTGGCTCTAGTAGAATCGCTGCCTGCAGATGTACCCGTATATGGCACCCTGCTCGATGGCGACAACATCTATCAACAGCAGTTGGAAAACCGGGGACTCATCGTGATGGGAAATGAAGGAAAAGGCATTTCGCCTGCCCTTGCCAAGAAGGTGAACCGAAGACTGCTCATCCCGAACTTCCCGGAAGGAAGAGCCACTGCCGATAGTCTGAACGTAGCGATCGCTACCGCCATCACCTGCTCGGAATTCAGAAGAAACTTTTAAAGACCAAAAAGGTCAAAAGTGATTTTTCGGAATAGTTAAACAGCATCAAATCATTATAACTATGGAAGTAAATGAATTATTTAAGCAACGCAGCATAACTGCCTGCATGAAAGCATCCTACAATACCGTAACGAGCGATATCCGTTCGCTCGTCAAGCAGACCTGGGTTACCCACGTGCCCTTCGCAGTATTGCTGGCAATCGTACTTTACTTTCTCCTCCCCAACAAGTCGCTTCACGATTGGGGAGAAGCGAATCCGATGGCTTCATTCATCCTGCAAACCATCATCTACGCAGCCACCCTCGTGATGGCGGCAGTATCATTCTGGCATCTCCTGCCCCACAAGCAGCTCTGCCCTCAGGGCGAAAAGCGCAAGCCGGGCAAATCGCTGGTCCGCATCCTCCGCCACTTCGGAGGCTTCCTCATGACCTGCTTCCTGGGCATGATGATTGTAGGCATCGCCACCTTTATCGCAGCTGTGCCTACCATCATCCTCATCATCGCCCAGCTCTACTCACAGTTGGGTGCACTCCAGGGCGATCCGCTCGGCGTACCGGGCTATTTCACCCCACTCCTCTTCCTCGTCTTCACCCTCACCAGCCTGCTCATCATCTATGCCCTCACCTGGCTCGGCATCGCACTGGCTTACCAGTATGCATCCTACAAGGTGCAGGATGAGGAAAAGAAAAAACTGAAGGAGAATCAGCAGCAGATGGCTGTAGCCGGCATAGAGCAGATGGCTACAGAAGAAGAGGAATACAAGAAGTATTAATCATATTAACATAAATGAGATAGAAAGAGACATGAAACAGACAAGATTACTCTTCATCGACCGCGACGGAACCCTGATTCAGGAACCTGCGGACGAACAGATTGACAGCTTCGAGAAGCTGGTATTCACCAAGGGCGTATTCCGCAACCTTGCCTTCATTGCCCAGCACACCGACTACGAGCTGGTGATGGTGAGCAACCAGGACGGACTGGGCACCGACTCCTTCCCGGAGAACACCTTCTGGCCTGTCCACAACTTCATCATCCAGACCCTGGAGAGCGAAGGCATCCACTTTGCCAAGCAGCACATCGACCGCCACTTCCCGGAGGATAAATCGCCAATGAGAAAGCCGGGCACGGGCATGCTGACCGAATAAATTGACAACCCGGCATACGCTATGGACAACAGTTATGTAATCGCCGACCGTGCGACCGATGCCCCGCCTGCCGAGACACCGGGTTGCACGAGCCTGAACGACGG
>ENA-OQNN01001289-OQNN01001289.1-human-gut-metagenome-genome-assembly--contig:-NODE-1289-length-17812-cov-21.672491_pt1 | contig 17812 bp, 8 predicted proteins | sample MGYA00242624_ERZ504870 | MGnify/ENA primary metagenome ERZ504870 (study PRJEB26092, sample SAMD00036379) | human gut metagenome | host: Homo sapiens | study: EMG produced TPA metagenomics assembly of... | reverse complement strand
ATTACAACATGATTGGGACCGCATGGTCGTTACTGCCTCCTATTGTCGCCATCGCTCTGGCGCTGAAGACGAAGGAGGTCTATTCTTCTCTTTTTATCGGTATCATACTGGGTGCCGTTCAATATTGTATTTCGATGGGAACAGGTTTCGACGGATTCCTCGTTCACCTGACAAACCACACTGTAGGTGAAGGCGATGATGCCAAGGCATACGGTTTGATACATTGCCTTTCCGACCCATGGAATGTGGGCATTCTAGTATTCCTGGTGGTATTAGGCAGCATCGTTTCACTGATGAACAAGGCGGGTGGTTCAGCTGCTTTCGGCCGTTGGGCTTCCAAGCACGTACACTCGAAGGTTGGCGTACAGATTGCTACCATCCTGCTCGGCATTCTGATATTCATCGACGATTACTTCAACTGCCTTACGGTGGGTTCGGTAATGCGTCCTATCGCAGTGCGCAACGGTGTTACCAAGGAGAAGCTGGCTTATCTCATCGATTCTACAGCCGCTCCGGTCTGCATCATCTCCCCTATCTCGAGTTGGGCAGCTGCGGTATCGGGCTTCGTATCAGGAGGTGAGAACGGACTGGCACTTTTCTGCAAGGCGATACCTTTTAATTTCTACGCATTCTTTACCATCCTCTTTATGTTTGGCATCGTGATACTGGGCTTCGACTTCAAGGCGATGAGTAAGTATGATGCGAGACTGAAGGAATGGTACGAACGAACCAATGGCGGGAAACTCGATGAAGTGAGCGATACCAAACTGCAGATTGTTGAGCATGGTGTGGGAGCCAAACAGGAAGAGGATTCCAAGAACAAGGGAACCGTGAGCGACCTGGTGATACCAATCATCATGCTGATTATCTTCTGCATGGTGGGTATGGTATATTCAGGCGGATTCTTCGATGCCGATAATGCCAACTATCTCAATTTTGTGGATTCCTTTGCTGCGAGCAATGCCTCTGTAGGCTTGGTAATCGGTTCATTGGCTGCCCTGATTCTTACCATCATGATGTTTACCATTCGCAAGACCTTGCCTTTCGACGAAGCGATGAGTAGTCTCATCAAGGGTTTTGAGGCGATGGTACCAGCCATTCTGATTCTTACTTTGGCATGGACGCTGAAGAGTATGACCGACTCGCTGGGTGCGGCAGAATATGTATCATCGGTTGTAGCGAGCAGTGCCTCAGAACTTCAGATGCTTCTTCCGGGCATCATCTTCCTGGTAGCAGGCTTCCTGGCATTTGCAACGGGTACCTCCTGGGGAACCTTTGGTATTCTGATTCCTATCTGCATCGCCGTATTCCCTGGTGCTGATCCTTTGCGTATCATCTCTATCTCGGCATGTATGGCTGGAGCGGTATGTGGCGACCATATCTCTCCTATCAGCGATACCACCATCATGGCGAGTGCGGGAGCGGAATGCAAGCATGTACATCATGTATCATCACAGTTGCCTTACGCCCTGACTGTAGCCTGTGTGAGTTTCCTCACCTTCGTTGTAGCGGGATTCACTCATACGCTGGGTATGGTAACGAGTGCCATCATCTCGTGGATATTCGGTGTTGCCATGCTTGGTTTTGCTTTATTTTATTTAAATAAGCGCCAAAAAGGTAAATAGTTCTTAATTTATTTGTATATTTGAAATATTTTCAATATATTTGCAAAAGAATTTAATAAAGAACATATTAATAACTTAATACAGAATACATTATGAAGGAATTAAAAGGAACAAAGACAGAGAAGAACCTCCAGGAGGCTTTCGCTGGTGAGTCACAGGCTCGTAACAAATATACCTATTTTGCAAGCAAAGCAAAGAAAGACGGTTTTGTACAGATAGCTAATATCTTTGAGGAGACAGCTGCTAACGAGAAGGAGCACGCTAAGTTGTGGTTCAAGTATCTGGAGGGCGGTGCTATCCAGGATACAGAGAAGAACCTGGAAGCTGCTGCCAATGGTGAGCACGATGAGTGGACCGATATGTATCCACGCATGGCAAAGGAGGCTCGCGAAGAGGGTTTCGAGGAGATTGCTGCTAAGTTTGAGATGGTTGCTGAAATCGAGAAGCACCACGAGGAGCGTTATCGCAAGCTCTTGAAGAACGTACAGGACAAGCTCGTCTTCTCTCGTGACGGCGACTGCATCTGGCAGTGCTCTAACTGCGGACATATCGTAGTAGGCAAGAAGGCTCCTGAGGTTTGCCCAGTCTGCAACCACCCACAGAGCTACTTCCAGATTGAAGCACAGAATTACTAATTCTTGCTTGAGACGAAATATCTAACAGAACATATATAAATAAGAGAGGGTGTGTCATGGCCTTATGACACACCCTCTTTTTTATGATTTAGCTTGAACCATTTCCAACATGATTTCTATCAACCTTGGAACACCATACTGTTCTACCTCGTCCTCTTTCACCCAGATATAATCATCAGGGAGCAGGGGGCGGGTTTCTGTTTCCTGCAGATAGAAGTCGGCAAGGAGGATGCGATGGGTAAGTACATGCTTCACATCCTTAGCCAGGAGAAGAGGATTATGGACAAAGGCAGGCAGTTGCGGAGCATCTGATGCGTTATATAGTTCCCACAATCCTTGCCAGATATCACCCTCACCGCGACGGTGGATAGCCACTTCGCCTTTACACCTTATATATATATAGGAGAGATGGCGCGTTTTCACCTTCAGTGTCTTGTTCTTCACCGGCAACTCCTCTACCCTTCCTGTTCTCAACGCCTCACAGGTTTCGGCAAGCGGACAGACAAGACATTTTGGAGATTGAGGAGTGCACTGGATAGCTCCGAAATCCATCATACCCTGGTTATAGGCAGCAACAGGCGATAATGCTGTATCAGAAAGTTGCTGAGCAGACGAAGCAGGCAAGAGTGATTGAGCCAACGCAGCAAACTCTTTTTTTCCCTGCGTTGAGTTGATAGGAATATCTATTCCGAAGTAACGTGAAAGAACCCGGTACACATTGCCATCTACTACTGCCGCCGGAATATCAAAGGCAAAAGAACCGATGGCTGCTGCAGTATAATCGCCAACCCCTTTCAGGGCTTTGATACCTTCAAGTGTATCAGGGAAATGACCGAGCTCTACTATCTGTCTGGCAGCAGTATGAAGGTTGCGGGCTCGCGAGTAATACCCCAATCCTTGCCAGAGTTTCAAGACATCATCCTCGCTGGCAGCAGCCAAGTCTTCAACCTTGGGATAGGTCTTCATGAACCGCTCCCAATATTCCCATCCCTGTGCGATGCGGGTTTGCTGAAGGATGATTTCGCTCAGCCAGATGGCATAAGGATCCTTGGTTTCGCGCCAAGGCAAATCCCTACCATTCTCACGAAACCAATGGATAATGACAGCCGAAAAACTATTCATAAAATTCAATGTTCAAATCTCAATGTTCAAAGTAATCACTGTTCCGGATATTGCTCGTAAATCTTCAGACCGAACTCATTCGCCAAGGCATAGGCATGCTCCATGATATCGGCGAGAATGTGCTCGTAATTCACCCATACCTTATCCTTAATGAAGAAATAGAACTCGATAGGGAGACCGCATTGCGTGGCTTCCATGTGGCGCACCATCAATGTGAGATCGGTATTGACCTCCGGACGCTGGCGCAGATACTTCTCCATAAATTTACGGTAAAGCTGGAGATTGGTAGGGGCAAGGGCTGCAGGATTCTTTAAATCCTCAATATCCTTCCCTTCTTGTATATCTTTATCTATCGCCTTCTGCAACGACTCCTTCAACTTAAACGAATCTTCGGTGGCGAAATGCTTGGCAAGCAGATTACGTTTTAATGTCTCATCCACCAGACGGACACTACGGAAATCGAAGTAAACCACGCGCTTCACTCTTCGTCCACCACTCTTCTGCATACCAATCCAATTCTGGAACGAACCATTCACCAGGGTAATAGGCGAAATGGTAACGATTGTGTTATCAAAGTTGCGCACCTTCACGGTCGTGAGTGACATATCCTCAACGATACCATTGGCATCCACCGACTTCACCGTAATCCAGTCGCCCTTATGCAACATATCATTGCTGGTAAGACGCACACCAGCCGCCAATCCCGTGATGGTATCCTTAAAGACCAGCATCAGGACTGCCGAGGTAGCACCCAAACCGGCAAAGAGGGTCATCGGGTTCTTGCCCAACAGGATGGCAACCACCACCACGCCAGCCACAAAGAGCATCAATACCTTGAGAACACCGCAGAAAGTATGGAAATACTGCTGAGCCGACGAGCGTCGTTCCTGAGAATCCTCCAATCCTTTGAAAGACCCGATGAAGACCAGAGCCGTACGCACCGACATCACCACGATATAGATGCCCGTAACCCGCTCCAATATCTCCTTGAATATCGGATACTCCAGATAAATCAGCGGCATGAGCGACCATATCACCACAGCCGGCACAATATGGCAAGCCGAGGTGAGCACCTTCTTGTTCAGCAGAATATCATCCCAAGCGATAACCGTCTTATCAGTAATCTTACTGATGAGCGGAACCAGTATCTTGCGACACAGGAAATCGCTCAATATTGCCAAGAGGATGGCAGTAATGGTGAGCAAGATATGGCGCAGCATCGGCACGAAATCACCAGTGACTCCTGCCCATGTTATCATTTCATCTACAAACTTACGAATTTCCTCCATAAAACTATTAACTATCAACTATAAACTATCAACTAACGCTCACGGTTGGCAGAGCAAAGTACATACTTTATCTGCAAAGTGTCTGGCATTATTGCCATGCATGATACCATTGTTAATGATGGCGAAACAGAGTTCATGACCATTGGCTGCGGTACAGTAACCCGCCAATGAGATGATGCCCGTCAGCGTACCCGTCTTCGCTTTCACATTGCCATGCACAAAACTGTTTTTCATACGCTTTTTCAAGGTACCGTCAACCCCACCGATAGGCAGCGAATGCTTCAGATGGTCCATGATATTACCGTTAAGATAAGCATAACGCAGCAGTTTCACCTCCAGTTCGGCACTGAGATAATTATAGAGCGAAAGCCCCGATCCGTCAGCCAGTTTATATCTTGCCGGATCGAGTCCTATCTTGCGGATAAGCTGTCTTTCCACATTCCGGGCACTCTTGGCACTCGCCCATTTATTGCCCGTAGAAGCCGCAATCTGATAATACATGCTCTCGGCATAGAGATTATCACTCTCCTTCATCATCTTGTGCAGAATCTGATCCATCGTATGGAATCGGGTACAGACCGTAAAGGCACTCGCAGGGCAAGTCTTCTCTGAAGCCCCAAAGCAGGAATATTCGATGCCCTCCTCACGGAGCTTGGCAAGAAACTTATCCATAAAGATATCCTTGCGCTGGAACACCAGTGGCGAAAGCACCGGATTGTCATCATCCCAGCACCAGCCTTCACCCAACAGGTCGGCATCCTTCAAAGAGCGGTCGGCATAGATGCTGCCACGGATGGTGTCAACACCCATATCCTTCAGACTATTGACAAATGCCGACATATCATCGCTGTTGAAACGGGGATCCATGCCGCCTATACAATAGACATCACCCGTCAACACCCCATTCTCAATGGTACCGGTATATTTCAGAGTGGTTTTAAACTGGTAAGAACCGCCCAACTTATCGAGCGCCGTAATGGCAGTCAGGAGCTTCATCGTACTTGCCGGACGCATCAGCTGTCGTTCATTTCTCTGATAGATACAAGAGTCAGCAGACAGGTCCCAGACCATCAGTCCTACCTGTGATGTTTCGAACATCTTGCTCTCAAGGAGTTTATCAATACCCACCTTCACCGATTCGGGCCAAGGCAATTCCTGAGTCAGCGTATCCGCTGTCAGGGAATCAACGAGTGTAGAATCGGAAACATCCTTCTCATCAACCGTTTCTATTCCCTCATCTTCAATCACATTCTGGGCCTGCACCGGTACAGAGATCCATACCATCATCAGACCCAACAGCATATATATTATCTTTTTCATCACAATCAGTTCACCGGAACATAAAAGAAATTATTTATTTTTGATTCTCTCCATAAACGCCTCTTCATTATCCGGCTGAACGGTCACAATATTCTTATGTCCGTATTCGATGACCACACAATGGTCTAATCCGAAGAAAGTCTTGGCTATGTGTACATCAATGACATCACATAGCGGCACATTTCTGTTGGAAGAGAACCTGCCCTCATTGATGATGAGATATTCCATCTTCTCATCCAGGTCTATCGGTTTTACCATCTTGAAGGTATAGGTTGTATTCAGTATGCGCTCAATCATGCCCACGATGATGATAGCCACAAAGATGCCGATGATAGCCAGTTTGACCCAGAAGAAGTAGAGAGCCAGAATTGCGAACACCGCCACACCGATACGTGCCGTCAGCGTAAAGCGCTTATGAAAAGTTCTATCTGCCATAACTTTGATTTATTACCTTATATTATTGTCGTTTTTACGACCGTTTGATAGTCTAAAAGACTATATAACCTTAAATTTCGCTGCAAAATTACAAAAAATCCCTCTCTTATTACTCATTTTAAAGATTAATTATTACTTTTGCAACGAATTAAGAATTAATTCTGAGAGAATGGGGTTGTTTTATAGATAAAAACACCTGTTCTTAATATTGAAATTAGATAAGAATAAACTCAATGGTTTATAAGTATGATTTTCTGATTATCGGCTCAGGAGTTGCCGGTATGAGTTACGCCCTGAAAGTAGCCAGAGCGCATAAAGGTAAGGTGTGTATGATTTGCAAGACCTCGCTCGACGAGGCTAACACGTCATTCGCACAAGGTGGTGTGGCGTCAGTTACCAACTTGGAAGTGGATAACTTCGACAAGCACATACAGGATACTATGATTGCTGGTGATTATATCAGCGATTATAAAGCAGTGAAGCAGGTTGTCACTATGGCACCGGAGCAGATCAAGGAGCTCGTGCAGTGGGGCGTCAACTTCGATAAGCAGCAGGACGGCAAGTTCGACCTACACCGTGAGGGCGGTCACAGCGAGTTCCGCATCCTTCATCATGCAGATGATACGGGTGCAGAAATCCAGCGCGGTCTGATGGAGGCTGTGCGCAACTGTCCGGATATCGATATCAAGGAAAATCATTTCGCCGTGGAGATTATCACTCAGCACCACTTGGGTGCCCGTGTTACTCGCCGCACTCCTTATATCAACTGTTACGGTGCATACGTATTGAATCCTGATACCCAGAAGGTAGATACCTATCTGAGTAAGGTTACCGTGATGTGTACCGGTGGATGTGGTGCCGTTTATCAGACTACCACCAACCCTGTGATTGCCACTGGCGATGGTGAGGCGATGGTATACCGTGCCAAGGGAACTGTAGCCGACATGGAGTTTGTCCAGTTCCACCCAACCGCTCTTTATCATCCGGGCGAAACCCATCCTGCCTTCCTCATCACCGAGGCTATGCGTGGTTATGGCGGCATCTTGCGTCTGCCTAACGGCGAAAGTTTCATGGAGAAATATGATAAACGATTGAGTCTGGCTCCTCGTGACATCGTGGCTCGTGCCATCGATAAGGAGATGAAGATTCACGGATTGGATCATGTCTGTCTCGATGTAACCCATAAGAATCCAGAGGAGACCAAGCGTCACTTCCCTAATATCTACGCCAAGTGTCTGAGCATCGGCATCGACATCACCAAGGAGTATATCCCTGTTCGTCCTGCCGCTCACTATATGTGTGGTGGTATCAAGGTTGATTTGAACGGCTGTTCAAGCATCAACCGTCTCTATGCTCTGGGCGAGTGTTCATGCACCGGTCTGCATGGCGGTAACCGTCTTGCCAGCAACTCGCTCATCGAGGCTGTGGTTTATGCCGAGACTGCTGCCAAGCACAGTATTGAACATGTAGATGAGTACGACTTCAATGAGAAGGTACCAGCATGGAATGATGAAGGTACTTTGACCAACGAAGAGAAGGTGCTGATTACACAGAGCGTGAAAGAGGTGGGCGAATGCATGAGCAACTATGTAGGCATCGTGCGCAGCGATATCCGTCTGAAGCGAGCATGGGACCGCCTCGATCTTCTCTACGAAGAGACAGAAAACCTCTTCAAGCGTGTAAAGGTAAGCAAGGAACTCTGCGAGCTCCGCAACATGATCAACGTGGGTTATCTCATCACCCGCATGGCGATAGAACGCAAGGAGAGCCGTGGTCTCCACTATACCATCGACTACCCTGTTCATGCTTACGACAAGAAGTAATCAAGAATTATCAGAATATTAAAAAGCTCGGATGCTTGTGATGCATCCGAGCTTTTTTTATTTTCAAGAATTTGAGAATTAGAGAATTTTCTTTCTACCATTGATTCTAGAAAATTTTCTTTTTATCTCGTCAGCGAGAACTTGATGCTCAGGCCGAAATCCTGTGTGGTGGTAGGATAACTGCTGCTCGACAGGAGCGGGGTGTTGGTCTGACGGTCATAATAGAAACTCATGGTAAGGAGTTTGCTGAAGGTATAATCGGCAGAGAAACTCAGTTTCAGAGCATTGTTGCCGCTGCTGGCACTGCTTACCATTGAGGCAATATCACGAACGATGGCTGCCTGCTTGCGGAAACTGAAGTCAAGACGTAGATTCAGGTCATGGTTGGTACCATTCTGAACCGTCTTGGTGGTCGACGCATTCTTATTGGCTGCATTCTTGTTGCCGCCCTTCGACTTGGAACGGGAGGCCTTGGCGCCCCAACCGAAAACATCGAAGTTGTTGATGCGGTAACCCATACCGATTACCCAGTCCTTACTCAATGCCTCGTTCAGCTGCACACTCGTCATACTGAGGTTCAATACACGGGTCTGGCGATATTCTGCCTTCACCGTCATATTATTGTTGAATGTGACATCCATACCCAATAATGGCGAGAACGACTCGTTGATACTTACCTGCGAAATGTTGAACATGCTGCTTGGAGATGGATTGCCCGTAGTGGCATCACTCACGAAGCCGAGACCGTTCATATACTCCTGGAAGGTGCTGTAACTGTTGTAGCTGCCAACTGCAAAGACGCTTTTGTAAGAGTGGTTGATGTTGACACTCTTGAAGTGCTCGTTGAACCAAGGCAGACGTCCCAGTCCGCTGTAACGGATGGTCCAGTTTGGCAACATCCGGCTCAATGCCGGGAATACCGAAAGCGAATTGCCACCCATCGAGGTATAAGCCTTGAGGAAGGCAGGAATCATGACATCGCTGCTATACTGGTTGACCGGCGTGCGGGAAGCATCAAACTTGCCGCCAGCCAGAGCCGAACCTGTCGGATAAACGGTACCTGCATACTGCGCCTCTACCCTATCTCTGAAACCAGCTAGCGAGTTGACAAACTTCTCGAAGGTCTTGCTGCGATAACCCGAATTGGCATTGCCCATTCCCTCGAAAGCCGACCCCAGCGAGATGGTAGTCATCTGGAAGGCTCCACTCTGGGTAGTTGGCGTTCCTTCATACATATACTGTATGCTCTTCTGCGTGGTCTTGGTACGTGTGGCTGAGAGATCAATCTTGAAATCCTTGATAGGCTCCAGGGTGGCACGCAACGTAAGATTATCCGTTCTGCTGGTAGTAGCAGGTGTTGCGATACTGTCGTTGCAGAGCAGCCAGTCGTTGTTTCTAGCCTTCTCGATATAATCGTCGCCAACCATACCGAAGGCGAAGTCAAGACCCGGTGCCATCTGTCCCACCTTCTTCTGTCCGAAGGCATCACCCACACTAGGCAAGAAGCCCGGCAGGGTGAGCTGATAGCTGCTGCGATAGTTGATGCTCACATTGCGCACCATCATTGCCAGGCGACTAGCCAACTGCAATCCCTTATACCATTTCTTATCATCAAGCGGTTCCTTAGCCAGTACGGAGAGTTTCACCTTCATGGCAGTATCTACCTTTGAGATGATTCTGATCTGGTTATTATCCACCTTTTTATATTTAAGCGGGAATACCTTGCCGTCTTCCGTCTTGGCATTCACAATCAGTCGCTTGGTATTTTTGCCGTGGCGTATCTTGAATGTGGTATCAGGCAGGAGGGTGATTTCCCGTTCGAAGGCACGCTTGTTCTTAGGCAGCGCCTTCTTCGGATCAGCCGCCTGTTCCTTTGCTTCCTGCTTCTTTTTCTTTTTTTCCTGCTTCTTGCGCTGCATCTGTGCCCTACTCTGGGTACGGTCAAACTTATCGTTTACCTTCTTCAGGAAAGGCACATGGTTGTAGAGTTTCACCAGGTTGAAGTTTCCGTTCAATGTCAGTTCGCGCTGGGTATTGATGGTATTTCCATACGAGTTGCCCTCCTCATCCTCTGTACCGCGCTCCCAAGAATAGTTGGCATTGTAAGAGGCATCGCTGTTCACCCAGTCGAAGACAGGCAGCAGATTGAGAGGCAACCTATAAGATGCCTGGAAATTCTGACTATAGTCGAGCGGTGCACCCCAGTGGCGGATGCTGGTCCATACGGAGTCCTTCCAGGCATGATACTGGTCGGCATAAAGATCCTTGTTGACCGGTGTATAAGGTTCCTCTATCTGTGCATGGGTAGCACTCTGGAAGTTCATGTGCAGGTTCTTGGTCAGATCCCAGTTGATGGAGAACTCACGGTTCCAAAGGAACTGTTCACTGAAAGTGAGCGGCAACTTGGAGTCTACTCCGGCAGATCCACTCATCAGGGTTTCCATATCGCGCTCCTGCAACTCGTAGTAGTCGCGCGTCATCTCGGTATTGAAGGCTATGTTCTGCGGCAGCCAGTTCAGTCCGAAACGTTTCAGTATGTCGAGCCACTTACTCTTGTTCTTCAGTCCCTTGAATGGTTCCCATGCCTTATAAACCGGGCTCCACGAATAATCCAGGGCTCCTCGCCAGTTGTCCTTGCGCTCATACATCGTCGTTTCACCCGTAGTATACTGATGCTGATGACTGTAGGTGAATGAGAAGTTGGCTGGATCGTATGGCATCGGATGGCGCTTGGTAGCTATACCCACCCGGGCATTCGAGATGGAGAAGTTGGTCTGCGTAATCTTGGTGGCAGCGATATTCTCGATAGAATCGCGCTCGTGCTTAGAGCCGGCAGCATCGAGGGCATCCTTCAACTCCATATCGGTATCCAGCGGATTATACTTAGGAGTGGTCTTCTCCTTGGTAACACTATAATATAAAGGTATGCTCACCTTCGCCTTGTCAGGGAAGAACTTACCCATTTCGAGCGATGTGGTCACACTGTAGGTACCGTAATTATCGGTGGTGCGACTTGCCACGCCATCTTCCAGACCGCCGAATCCCTCGCTGATGTATCTGCCGGTGGCATTTACGCTACCCAGATCGGAGAGTTGTATGTTGAGGTTGGCATTGGCAGCCCAACCACCCGAATTATTATGTTCCTTGAGTCGGAGTTCGTTTATCCATACCTCACCACTCTTGATGTCGACAGAATTGTTTCTCACACCCAGCATCATGGTCTTCACCTCGCCGAGACTCGGATTACCCACGATGGTAATCTTGTTCTGCGGATGTTCTGCATCCATCATGGAATAAGGAGCGAGATAAGAAGCCACACCCTGTGCCTTCGCCTTGTTACGGTTTTTCTTCAATGCCGTAAAGACACTCAGCGGCACATCGAGCATATTCTCCTCAGGCCATACCGCCTTACAGTCGGCAAGCACATAGCGGTTGTAGTTGGAGCGTGGCTCGGTGAGCTTCAGTGGGATTTCATACTCGTAGTAATTGTTCTTGTAATCGCTACCCAGACGGATGAAGACTGAGAGATCACCATCCTGCAGACGGGTAGTATTCTGTTCCAGGGCATTGGCATGGGCAAACATCTGGATGCGCTTATACTGGCGCAGATCAAGGGTAGAATTCTTATAAACCGCCTTCGCCTCGCCTGTGCTCATATTCTTGACCACCAGACTCAACGCTTGCTCGTTCGCCTCAACCAACTGAGGCTGACTAGGATCCTGTTCGCGCTTGATACCCGGAGGCAAGACATAGTTGACCGGTGTCTTCTCGCCGTTCTCCTCCAGACTCACGCTGCTTGCGTCGAGGGTTCCGCCACTGGCTGCGCCGAGCGGCTGATCATAGGTACGCCACTTGCCCATCACGAGGTCGAAGGTACCGAAACGCAGCACGATAGGTTTCTTGAAACCGGTGAGGAACATACGCATGAAGCGGATGCTGGAGAAATCGTTGATGTTGCCCTGACGGCTCTCAAACTCATCGATAGGTATGCGGAACTGATACCAGGTAACGGTAGACTTGGTATTATCACGCCAGGTCTGGCTGTATTCACGCTTATCTACAATATGATTATTACCCACCACGAGATCTTCCGGACGGATGCTGACACGGTACTGGAAGTATTTCTCATATTCGTTGAGCGTATAATCCTGGTTGATATCCTCGACATCCGGCGTTGACTTATAAGAAGTATCATAGCTCTCAGAACGGCTGTCGCTGTCAGGCGAGTTGCCCTGAGGATTGTTGATATACTTATATCTCTGCAGGATTGGAGCACGCATCTCATCCCAGTCGGAACCGCGGAAATAGTGGTAGTCATCACGTGCCGGATCGGCAAAGATGCTGTCGAACACCGCCTGGTTCACCTTGCCCTGAATCTGGTCGAGATAAGCACTCTTGTAGAATTCCTGCTCCTCGGCATCAGTCAGTCCGTTGAAACCCACATCCTGCAAGGCTCTGCTGCCACTGGTGGTAGCAAAGGCATAGGTCACGGTGCTCTGGGTAGGAATCTTACCCCACTGGGTATAGGTGTAGCTCTTGCTGCCATCTACCGGCATGCCACTCTCATAGAATTTCTTGCCATCACGCAGGATATCCTCGCTCACCTCGCCCAGGTTGATGTAGAAATCGCCACCGTAATCGGCAGCATCAGCCTCTTCGCGAGAATAGATGAACGGATCGAGCATCCAGAACTCGATGTATTCGATGTTTGCCTGCTCGAAATCGTTGGTATCCAGTTTACGCATCATTCCGCCCCAGTTGCGCTGCGGATTCTGCAGAGTTCCGTCTGCCTGCAAATCTGTTACATTGAAGTTGTATGGTCCCGGCTCACTTGGATAGTAAGCCAGATTGAGTACATTCAGGGTATTGGTAGCGCCCTGATAACTGCTCTGGTCGCGCAATGGGAAGAGCTCCTTGGTATAGACCTCGCGGACATAATGGTTACTCAACTGCTTGAGGTCGCCCTTGATATGTCCCGGAGTGAGCGAACTTCCACGGCGGGTGAACAGCGGATCGATGGTATACCAGGCTAGGCGCGAACGGTGGAAACCGCTGCTCAGACCGGTCTTATCGCTGTAATCGTCCTTGAAATTGAGCGAAGGCACACTGGATATAAACCAGGAGGTAGGAGTCGTTACATCGATGGTGGTCTTCGTACCCTCGAAGTCATCGATATAAGATGCATTGTCCTGTGTGCCACCTGCCTCACCGGCAATGAGCTGGGCAAATTCTCCTGTAAAGGATATCTGCGATGGCTGGGTGAGGTGCAGGAATGGTATCTTGTCAAGCACATTGGTGAGCCACTGACTCTCCTTGCGCCAGTTGAGATTGATGCCCCAAAGGGTGTTCTTCAGCGGTTCGGAGCCCATGGATACCTTGGTGGTAAGCGCCTGTTCGGAGAGGTGCTGGATAGTACCGCTCAACTGGAAGTTCTTGGTAAAATCATACTCCCAGTTCAGTCCGAACATCGTTTTTCGCGTTTGTCCGAAATCGGTATTACTCTCCAGAGAAACGTTGACAGCCGTACCGGCATCAATGATGCTCTGGTTCAGGATGGTCACCTCGCCGGCACTGTAATCTACCGAATAGTCGGTGCCCTCTTTCAGGGTGATACCGCCTGCCGTAACGACCACCGAGCCCTGTGGCACATTGTAGGCATCGAGCGAGATGACATTGGCTGCAGAGCCCTTGAACTGTCCCACAATCTGATACTTGTTCTTCTCGGCAATCTGCTTGGCTACGGTCTTCGTACTGTCATAAAGTTCGGTAAAGGCATACTTTTCAGCCTTGTCGGCAGCCACGCCCCGCTTGACCAGATAATCACGCATATAACTGCCGAAAGGCTCTACCTTCGGAATGAACACGCGTCCGTTAGAGATGGTATAGCCTTCTACATAATCGAAATATCCATTGCTGTGTGCCTTGTTGTTGTTATCCAGACGGTCGGCGCCCAGCACACGGATGATAGGCTGCTTCTTCACCTGCTGCTCAGGGATATAACTGAGATATACGCCGGTGGTATCGCTCTGGTATTTCACATCCAGGCGGAACTTCTCCTTCTCTACGGTAGAAGCCAGATAATAAACGTTCTTCATCATCAGCCCCCAGTTGCCCTGTCGCGGATTGTTACTGGTATTCTTGAGCGATTTCACGAAGAGTGCCTGCTTGGTATCGCTGAGATCGGATGCAAACTCGCCCACCTGATAGGTAACACCTCCCGATGTATACTCATAGGCTACAGCAAGTACCTGGTCGGTCTGCAGACTGGTTTTCAATGAGATATAACCCAAGGCGGTATTGACTGTATACTCAGAAGAATTGAGCAGACGGGCACTCTCCAGTTTCTCATAATCGGCTCCACCAACCAGTCCGCCTCCATCGAGAGTGGTTGCAGCCTGGTCGATGTCACGGGCAGCAGCATATTGGCTGTTCATCGCAGCATACTCAGTATTCGCCTGGTTAGAAGGCACCTGTCCGCTCGCCGTCCACATCGGGTTGCTCAGTTTCTGGTTCTCGCCCAGGTCGGTCAGGGCTACGATGTTTCGGGTATTGGTGGTATTGCCGGTTTTGTTGGTAACCCACACCTCCACACGGTTGATGGTGATGCCCGTGGTGAGATTAGGAAGTTTCTGCATCCAGGCATCATAATGATTTCTGAAATACTGGGAGAGGAAGAAGTGGCGGTTCTCCTCATAATCGGCTACATTCAACTCGAAAGGAGTGAGCTGTACACCGCCCCTGGTAGATACGCTCTTCGATGCACTTTTCTTCTGCGAAGCCACCATCTGCAGCTTGAGTTTGCCAAACTGCATATCGGTTCTAACACCAAACAGACTGCTGGCGCCTTTGATGAGCGAAGAGTTGGAAGGGAAGGAGACATTGCCCGCCTCAACGAGTTTGATGATTTCATCTTCCTTGCCGTCGTACTTCAGTTTCATGTTCTGTGCATCGAAATCGAAGGTGGCATCGGTGTTGTAATTCAGGTTCATGTTCACCTTATCGCCCACCTTTCCGTTGACGTTGAGATTGATTTTCTCATCAAAATCCATCATCGTCGTCTTTCGGTTTCGGATAGGCAACGAAGGATTGTCGATGCTCTTCTTGTTGATACCGAACTTAAGTTCGGCAGAACCCTGTGTCTTCACTCTGATGCCACCAGGACCGAAGATTTTCTCTGCAGGTCCCAAGTCGAAGTGCATATCTGAGAAATCGAACTTCTCCTTGCCTTTTGCCTGGAAGATTTCATCGTTCTGCTTGCGGAAGTAGCTGTTGCGCTGCTGCTGTTCGGTCCATGCAAGATACTCTTTCGGAGTGAGCATGATAGGAGCCGAAAGCCAGGTTGAGCCCATGCGGTTGCCGATGATATAGCGGTCGAGGGTATCGTTGTAGACTACCTGATATTGCAGATTATCAGGACGTTTCAGGTCGAGCGGACTCTGATAGAGGTCGCTCAGGGAGTAAGGTTGGGTGCGCTGAATCTGCCAGCGGGTATGCAGCAGCGAATCGGGAATGGTATCTTCATCGAGCTGCACGGGCTGGGCTGTGCTGATATGGTTTTTCTTTTTATCGTCCTGAAGTTGAGGCAAAGCTATCGCATAGCCGAAGGTTGCCACCATCAGCCAAGCCAATAGAAAAGATATGAATCTTTGCTTCTGTTTCATCGACAAAAAACTCCTAACTTATTTGATTTGCTTCAATGCCAGTTTCACAACCTGTTCTACCGGGAGATCAGGCTGTGCCTTGAGGATATCTACTACTACCTTGGCAGATGGTGCCGGCGAGAAGCCGAGCATGGTGAGGGCGCTTACCGCCTCATCCTTTACGTCATTGTTCACCATCACCACATTGCCTCCGCTGGCTGGCAGTTCGTCAGCAATGCCGAGGCTCACGATTTTATCTTTCAAGTCGATGATGATTCGCTGTGCAGTCTTCAGTCCGATACCCTTCACGGTTTTCAGCATCTTGTCGTTACCAGTAGAGATGATTTCGCAGAGTTCGCGTGGCGAGAGTGAAGAGAGAATCATACGGGCTGTATTTCCGCCTACTCCTGAAACGGTGATGAGGAGGCGGTAGAGTTCACGTTCCTGTTTGGTAGCAAAGCCGAAAAGGGTGAAAGAGTCATCTCTTCCACCAGCCACCAGCACTTCGTGAACATAGAGTTTCACTTCCTGTTTGCCCTGAATGGCAGTATATGTATTGAGCGATATATTGAGTCCGTAGCCCACCCCCGCAGTCTCAACAATAGCCAGTGCAGGTGTCAGCTCTGTCAGATCGCCATGAATATATTCTATCATTTTCTTTTTCTCCTAATTAAATTAATATATTAATAACGTGCGAAGGGCGGGATTATTGTAATAGAATTCCATAAAATTACGTCCCGACGTAGCATGTCATACGTCCCGACGCAGAGCCAGAGACGTCGGGACGCAGCAAAAGCTACGTCCCGACGTAATTCAAAGCACATCGGGAGGTATCGGAAAGGGGATGTATGATGTTTCGCAACAAAATAACGAAACTGTAAGGCTCTTGCAGCAGAAACCTTACAAATCTCCGCTTATTCATACCTAAAAACTATGATTTTACTACTTTTTGCAACTTTTATGAGTTAAAATTCTATTAAAACGTCACGTATTTCAAGAAAAAGCTATACTTTTGCAACCGGAAATAGAATGAAAAGCGGAAAACATATCCGTTGGATGGACTAAACCGCAAGAAAAGAAATAAACAACAAAATAAAAGAAATAAGACAATGAAGAAATTTAGAGCAGCCGTAGTAGGATACGGCAACATCGGTAAGTTTACTGTTGAGGCACTCGAAGCAGCTCCTGACTTTGAGATTGCAGGTATTGTACGTCGCCAGGGTGCCAAGGACAAACCAGCTGAGTTGGCAAACTATGAAGTAGTAGATGACATCACCAAGTTGAAGGATGTAGATGTTGCTATTCTCGCAACCCCTACCCGCTCTTGCCCAGAGTATGCAGAGAAGATCGTTGCCCTCGGTATCAACACCGTAGACAGCTTCGATATCCACACCAGCATCCTCGACTACCGTACCAAGCAGATGGAGAACTGTAAGAAGGCTGGCAAGGTAAGCGTTATCTCTGCTGGTTGGGATCCAGGTTCTGATTCTATCGTACGTGTTCTGATGGAGAGCCTTGCACCTAAGGGATTGACATACACCAACTTCGGTCCTGGTATGAGTATGGGTCACTCAGTTTGTGTTCGTGGCAAGAAGGGCGTAAAGGAAGCGCTCTCTGTAACTATCCCATTGGGTGAGGGTATCCACCGTCGTATGGTATACGTAGAGTTGGAAGAAGGTGCCAAGCTTGAGGATGTAACAGCAGAAATCAAGGCTGACCCATACTTCGCTCACGATGAGACCCACGTATTCGCCGTAGCATCTGTAGATGATGTAAAGGATATGGGTCATGGTGTGAACCTCGTTCGCAAGGGTGTATCAGGCAAGACTCAGAACCAGCGCTTCGAGTTCAACATGAGCATCAACAACCCAGCCCTCACAGCTCAGGTATTGGTTAACGTGGCTCGCGCTTCATTCCGTCTCC
>ENA-OQNN01001276-OQNN01001276.1-human-gut-metagenome-genome-assembly--contig:-NODE-1276-length-17932-cov-2.267453_pt1 | contig 17932 bp, 17 predicted proteins | sample MGYA00242624_ERZ504870 | MGnify/ENA primary metagenome ERZ504870 (study PRJEB26092, sample SAMD00036379) | human gut metagenome | host: Homo sapiens | study: EMG produced TPA metagenomics assembly of... | reverse complement strand
TTCGCGTTCGGGTTGTCCGCACGCATTTCGGCGGAGATCTGATCGCGCTCCGGGTCAGAATACGCCACGCGCTGCGTCTTGCCGCGCGAGAGCTTGTAAAGCGGCGGGACGGCGGAATAGACGTAGCCGTGCTCGATCAGGGGCCGCATGAAGCGGAAGAAGAATGTCAGCAGCAGCGTGCGGATATGGCTGCCGTCGACATCGGCATCGGCCATGATGATGACCTTGTGGTAGCGGAGCTTGTTGATGTCAAACTCCTCGCCCAGTCCGGCGCCGAGCGCCGTGATGACGGGCGTGAGCTTGTCGTTGCCGTAGACCTTGTCGGCACGGGCTTTTTCGACGTTGAGCATCTTGCCCCAGAGTGGCAGAATGGCCTGAAAGCGCGAGTCGCGCCCCTGCGTGGCCGAACCGCCGGCGCTGTCGCCCTCGACGATGTAGAGCTCCGTCAGCGACGGGTCGCGGTCGTTGCAGTCGCGCAGCTTGTCGGGCATGTTGAAGCCCTCGAGCCCGTTTTTGCGGCGGATATTTTCGCGTGCGCGGCGCGCGGCTTCGCGGGCGCGCGAGGCCGTGAGCGCTTTTTCGATGATCATGCGGCCGACGGCGGGGTTTTCCTCCAGAAATTGCGACAGACGGTCGAACACCACGGAATCGACGAGCGTGCGCATCTCGGAGTTTCCGAGCTTGGCCTTCGTCTGGCCCTCGAACTGGGGGTTCGTGAGCTTGACGGAGATGACCGCCGTGAGGCCCTCGCGGCTGTCCTCGCCGGAGATGCTGTCGCCCTCCTTGAGGATGCCGGACTTCTTGCCGTAGGCATTGAGCGCGCGGGTAAGTGCGGCCTTGAAACCGGTCTCGTGCATGCCGCCCTCCGGCGTGTGGATGTTGTTGGCGAAGGAGACGATGACTTCGTTATAGCCGTCGTTATACTGCAGCGCGATCTCGCACATGGAGTCGCTGCGCTCACCGGACATATAGATGGCTTCAGGGTGCAGCGCGGTCTTGTTTTTGTTGATGAAGTCGACAAATTCGCGGATGCCGCCCTCGTAGCACATTGACTCGCTCACGGGCTCCTCGCCGCGCTGATCGGTGATGGTGATGCGCAGGCCGGCGTTTAAAAACGCCTGCTCGCGCATGCGCACGTGCAGCGTCTCATAGTCGTAGACCGTGTCCTCGAACATGACGGGGTCGGGCTTGAAGCGCACAGTCGTGCCGGTGTGGTCCGTCTCGCCGACGACGGTCATGGGCTGCGTGATATCGCCGCGGGAGAATTTCATCTGATAGATCTTCCCGTTTTTGTGCACGTTCACTTCCAGCCAATCGGACAGCGCGGTGACGACCGAGGCGCCGACGCCGTGCAGGCCGCCGGAGACCTTATAGCCCCCGCCGCCGAATTTGCCGCCCGCGTGCAGCACGGTGAACACGACCTCCAGCGCGGACTTGCCGGTCTGCGGCTGGATGTCCACGGGGATGCCGCGGCCGTTATCGCTGACGCAGATGATATCGCCGGGCTCGATGGTGAGCTCGATGTGGCTGCAGTAGCCCGCGAGCGCCTCGTCGATGGAGTTGTCGACGATCTCATACACCAGGTGGTGCAGGCCGGATGACGACGTGGAGCCGATGTACATGCCCGGGCGTTTGCGGACAGCCTCCAGACCCTCGAGGACCTGGATCTGACTGGCGTCGTACTCCTGTGTGATCTTATCTGTAATATCTGGCATGGTTTGCTTCCTTCCGTGCAGCGCCGCGGGTCAGAGATTTTCCAGTCCGCTGGCCTTGCTGCGTTTATATAATGTTGCGGTGTTGAGTTGGGAGAGATAACCGATCTGGCCGCTGCCGAGCGAGCAGAGCACGAACGACTTCGGCAGCTCGGTCCCGGCGGCGTTTTCCACCTGACCGGCCTGTTCCAATTTTTCTAATGTCTCGCGCGTGCGGTGCGACCACGTGGCGGTGTCCATATCAAAGACGCCAATGACGCTCTTTTGCAGCACGATGACCTGATTACCGAGGTGCAGATACATCAGCGGATCACCCCGTTTTCGACTGTGAGCACGCGGCCGCCGGTGCGTTCGGCGATGCGCGCGTCCTCGCAGCAGGTGATGAGCGTCTGCCCGCCGCCGATGCGGTTGAGTACGAAGGCCTGCCGCTGCGCGTCGAGCTCCGAGAGCACGTCGTCGAGCATGAGCACGGGGTATTCGTCAAACTCGTCGTGGAAGATCTCCCGCTCGGCGAGCTTGAGCGACAGCGCCGCCGTGCGCGTCTGCCCCTGTGAGGCGAAGGCGCGTGCACTCTGGCCATTGATGTCAATGAGCAGATCATCCTTGTGCGCGCCGGTGAGGCACTGGCCGCTGTCGAGCTCGGCGCGGCGGTGCTGCTCCTGATGGTCGCACAGGGCGTAGTAAATCTCTTTTTCCGTGCCGAGCGCATCTTCTACAGTGCTGACCGTGCGGTAGGCAAGGGTCAATTTGTCGCGCCCGCCGGAAAAGTCGGCATGGATGGGCGCAGCCGCGATGTTCAGCCGCGAGGCATAGGCCGCGCGGTAGCGGATGAGTCTGGCCGAGACCCGGCACATCTGGTCGGAAAAATCGTCGAGCGTGTCGAGCAGGGACGGCTTTTCGTGCCAGTCACGCAGGATGGCGGACTTCTGGTCATATAACCGGCTGTATTCAGAAAGCAGCGCGCCGTATTTCGGCCGCAGCTGGCTGATGGCCATATCCATCATGCGGCGGCGGGCGGCCGGCCCGTCGCGGATAATATTCAGATCATCCGGACAAAAGAGTACGGCGGCAAAGGTTCCGGCAAGCTCGGCGGCGGTTTTCTTCACGCCGTTTTGCCAGATCTGCTTGCGCTGCCCCTGCCGGAGCACGATGCGCACGGTCTGCTCCCGCCCGAAGGCGAACACGTCCGCGAGCACCTCCGCGCCCGTATAGCCAAAGCCGATGAGCTCTTTATCAAAGCGCGTGCGAAAGCTTTTTCCACCCGTGAGCAGATAGACCGCCTCAAGCAGATTTGTCTTTCCCTGAGCGTTTTCGCCGGTGATGACGTTCGTGCCGGGCGAAAACTCCGCCGCGGCAAATTCATAGTTGCGCCAGCCGTTGAGCGCAATTTTGCGCACGATCATTGCGCGCGCTGTACGTGCAGCGTGTGCCCGGCGAAGGTCACCTCATCGCCCGGGCGGATCTTTTTGCCGCGCATGGTGCACGTCTCGCCGTTGACGGTGACCATGCCGTCGGCAATGACCTGCTTGGCCTCGCCGCCGGTCGCTGTGAGGGCGGCAAACTTTAGCAGCGCGTCGAGCTTAATAAATTCCGTTTCAATTGTAATGTTTTCCATTTTTCTCGCTTTTCAGACCCGGATCACTGCCCGGCGCGCAGGCGCACCGGCAGAACCATATACACAAAGTTATCACTGCCGTCAGCTGGAACGAGGATACACGGGCTCGAGCCGGTGTTGAGGCAGACATTGATCTCATCCGCGGGCGCGGCCTTGAGCGCGTCGGACAGGTAGTGGTCGTTGAAACCAATCTCCAGATCCCCGCCCTCGCCCTCACACGGGCAGGAATCGGCCGCTTTGCCGAGCGGAGTCGTGCAGACAAAATCGATGGCGTCCTTGCGGAAGGTCAGGCGCAGGGGGGCATTGTTCTTACTGTCGATGATGAGCGACACACGCTCAACGACCTCGAGCAGATCCGTGCGCGCGGTCTTGACCGTAACGCGGAACGACTCCGGGATTGCTTTCTTATAATTGAGGAAGTCGCCCTCGAGCCGGCGGGACAAAATGACCGTATTGCCGACGGTGAAGGAGATGTGCTTGCTGCCGACGGACAGGACAACGCGCTCGTCACTGTCGCCGCACAGGCGCTCGAGATCGCTCAGCGCCGTGCCGGGCACGATGAAGCTGCAGTCGTCACCGTAGCCCTCGACCGCTTCGCGCCGCAGCGCCAGACGGTAGCCGTCGACGGAGACCATGGTCAGGACGTTGTTTTCAATTTCGAAGAGCGTGCCCATGTAGACCGGGCGGCTCTCGTTCGTGCTCACGGCAAAGGAGCACTCGTTGATCATCTTCTTGAGCAGGTCCTGCGGGAGGGATACGCCGTTTTCCGCCTCGACGACCGGCAGATCCGGGTAATCGTCCGCGCTCAGGCCGACGAGGTTGAACGCCGCCTTGCCGCATTTGACGGACACGGTGCCGTTTTCCGCCTCGACGGTGACGATGCCGTCCGGCATGCGGCGCAGCATCTCACAGAACAGGCGCGCGCCGATGAGCACGCTGCCGGGTTCGGGAATGTCGGCGTCAATGGTAGTATAGATGGCCTTCTTCAGATCATAGCCGGTGATGCGCACGCTGGCACCGGCCTCAATGAGCAGGCCCTCGAGCGTGGGGATCGGGCTCTTGGCGGCTGCGGCGCGGGCTGCGGATGCAGCAGCCTGCTGCAGAACGTATTTGTCACAGGAAAATTTCATGAGCGGCCTCCTTAATCAGAAACGTTGCGTCTATTCGAAAGATAGAAAGCATAAATTTAGTAGTAGTAGTAGAGCTGTTCGTTTGGTGGAAAACCCACCGGACGCCTTGCGGCGGCGGGAAAAACCGTGTTGAAAAGATTGTTGGAAAGTTGGTAACTCAAAAATCGGCAAAAATCGGTATTTTTACATTCCACCGCTTTCCACACGCTTTCCACGTTAGAATAACAGCGGAATGTGGAAATCAGTTTTTGGAGTTGATGTTGCTCGTGATGTCGCGCACGGTGGCGGCGATGTCGGGGTCGGACTTGAGCAGCTCCTCGACCTTGCGGATGGAGCTGAGCACGGTGGCATGGTTGCGGCCGCCAAATTCCTCGCCGATCTCCTTGAGGGGGAGGTTCGTGAGGTTGCGCATGAGATACATGGCAATCTGGCGGGCCATGGCGGTCTTTTTGTTGCGGCTCTGCCCGCGCAGGTCGGCGCCGGTGAGCTGGAACGAGCGCGCGGACTCTTCAATGATGACGTCCGGCGTGGGGATGTAGGTACCGGTGCGGATGACGTCCTTGATGGCGCGCTTGACGGAATCGACCGTGATCGTATCGTCGAGAATGTCGCGGTAGGCGGTCAGACGCTTGACGACGCCCTCAAGCTGGCGGACGTTCGAGGTGATGTTCTCCGCGATGTACTGAATGACATCCTCGGAGAGAATCATGCCGAACTGCGCGGCCTTCGTGCGGATGATAGCCGTGCGCGTCTCGAGATCCGGCGGCTGAACGTCCGCGAGCAGACCGCCCTCGAGCCGGGTGCACAGGCGGTCGTCGAGGCGCTTCATCTCCTTCGGCGGCCGGTCAGAGGTCACGACGATCTGTTTGCCGGCTTCATACAGGCAGTTGAAGGTGTGGAAAAATTCCTCCTGTGTGCTGTCCTTGCCGGCGATGAACTGAATATCGTCCATGAGCAGCAGGTCCGCGTTGCGGTATTTCTGGCGGAAGTTCTCGGCCGTGCCGGTGCCGATGGATTTGACCATCTGGTTGACGAATTCCTCGCCCTTGACGTAGGCAATCTTCGCCGAGGGGTTGTTGTGGCGGATGGTCTGGCCGATGGCGAGCAGAAGATGCGTCTTGCCGAGGCCGGAGTTGCCGTAGATGAGCAGGGGGTTATACGCCTTGCCGGGGTTCTGCGACACGGCAATGGCCGCCGCATGGGCGAACTTGTTGCTCGGGCCGACGATGAAGCGGTCGAACGTATAGCCGTCCATCTCCGGCATCTCCTCGGACGACGGGCGCTTCTCGCGGTACTCGAGCAGCTCATCGTCCCCGGCGAGCACGACGAGCTCAAACGGGCAGGAGAATAGATCATACAGCACGGCGCAGATCGTCTTTTCAAAGCGCGACTGGATGATGCTGCGCTTAAAATCCGACGTGGTGTGCACGATGAGCGTATTATTATTGATTTCAATGGGGGTTCAATCGGAAAACCAGGTATTGATCGCGGTCTGGGTCAGCTCCTGCGAGAGGCTGTCCATGACAACGGACCAGATATCGGTGAGCGAATTCATGGTGGCCATAGGTTCGGCTCCTTCGATGATTTTTCACTGCGCGGATACGCTGGTATCAGCCTTACCAGTATAGCAAAAATTCATGATTATTTCAACAATAATGTTCGGATTTATTATATAAATAGGTGTAGAATCTGCCGTGCAGAGGATTTGCTTTTCCTGTGCAGGTTGTGGTATGATAAAAAAACACGATTTTTTACATAAAGCAGGTGTTGTTTTGTTCCTGGTCGCGCAGGCCGGACAACTGTTCGGCGATACGGAAGCAGCCGCCCTCCCGGCGTTGTTGGAGAGCGGGCGGCTTCCTGCGCGCATTTCGGGTCTGCCGGCGAGCGCGCGGGCGCTGCTGGCGGCGTCGATGCACGCGCAGCTCGATGCGCCGGTGCTGGCCGTGTGTCCGGACGAGGCGGCAGCCGAGCTGTTTCAAAAAGACCTCTCCGCCCTGCTGGGGCAGGACGTGCCGCTGCTGACGGCGCGCGACTATACGTTTTACACGGTCGAGAGCGTCTCGCGCCAGACGGAGCAAAAGCGCCTGAGCGCGCTTTATGCGCTCGCTGCCGGGACGGCGCCGGCCGTGGTGTGCACGGTCTCGGGTCTGCTGCAGCGCGCCATGCCGAAGAAAAAACTGCTGCAGGCGGCCTTTGAAATCCGCGACGGCAGCTCCCTGCCGCCCGAGGACGCTGAGGATGCACTGCTGCGCTGCGGCTATCTGCGCACGGCACAGGTCGAGGGGGCGGGCCAGTTTTCGCGCCGCGGCGGCATTCTGGACTTTTTCTCCCCCGCGTATCCGCAGCCGGTGCGCGTGGAGTTCTGGGGCGACGATGTGGATTCCATGGGCTTTTTCGATCCCGAGAGCCAGCGGCGCACCCAGCCGCTTGACAGCTGCCGCATCCTGCCGGCGGCGGAGACGCTGCCCCCACTGTATCCGGGCGGCAGCGCCGCGCTGGGCGAAAAGCTGCAAAAGCTTGCAGACCGCACTGCCGCGAAAAAAGACAACGAAACGGCGCAAAAGCTCGCCGAGTCCCTGCGTGCCGACGGGGAGAAGCTCTGTGCCGATTGTGTGCTTCCGGCGGCCGACCGGTATATGGGCTTTGTGTACGACACGTTTGCCACGGCGCTGGACTATCTCGCGCCGGAGGCGGCCGTGCTGATCGACCAGCCGGCGCGCTGCGCCGAGCGCGCGAAGGAGTACACCGCGCAGCTGCGGGAAGATGTCGCCCTGCTCGTGCGCAGCGGCACGATGGCCGCACGCGCGGAAACTTTCTACGAGCCGTTTGCCGACATGATGCGCAGGGTCCAGGCCTGGCCCATCGTACTGGCTGACGGGCTGCAGCTCGGCCGCAGTCCCATCGAGGCGCGCACGCTCGTGAGCCTGACGGCAAAGCAGCTCCCGTCCTACGGTGGCAGCAGTCAGACCGCTGCGGACGATATTGCGCACTATCAGAATCTCGGCTACCGCGTGGTCGTGCTGGCGGGCGATATGCGCCGGGCGCGTATTTTGTGCGAGTTTCTTGACGGGCACGGCATCCATGCCGCGGCAGCTGAGCACCCGGACGCGCTGCCGGAGCCGGGGCGGTGCCTCGTCACGGCGGGCAGCCTCTCGGCCGGCATCGAGTTTCCGTATGCAAGGCTCGCCATCCTCACGGACACGCAGATCGCTGCGTCCGGTCTGCGGCGCGCAAAGCACAAAAAACAAACGAACCGCGAAAAGATCAACTCCTACACGGACCTTTCCGTCGGCGACCTCGTCGTGCATGAATACCACGGCATCGGCCGCTTTGCGGGCATTGTGCAGATGCCGGTCGACGGTGCGGTGAAGGACTATATCAAGATCAGCTACGCCGGAGCGGACACGCTCTATGTCCCAGCGACGCAGCTGGATCTTGTGAGCAAATATATCGGCGCGGGCGAGGACCGGCCCGTCAAGCTCTCCAAAATGGGCGGCACGGAGTGGGCGCGCACGAAAACGCGCGCCAAAGCGGCCGCAAAAAGCATGGCCAAGGAGCTCACCGCGCTCTACGCCGCGCGCAGCCGCACGAAAGGCCATGCCTTCGCGCCCGACAGTCCGTGGCAGACGGAGTTTGAGGAGCACTTCGGCTATCCGGAGACGGACGACCAGCTGCGGTGCATCGATGAGATCAAGGCCGACATGGAAAAGCCCGTGCCCATGGACCGCCTCCTGTGCGGCGACGTAGGCTACGGCAAGACCGAGGTCGCCCTGCGCGCGGTCATGAAGTGCGTGCTCGACGGGCGGCAGGCGGCCATTCTGGTGCCGACGACCGTGCTTGCACAGCAGCACTATCAGACGGCTGTGCAGCGGTTTTACGGTTTCCCGGTCGAGATCCGGATGCTCTCGCGCTTTTGCTCGCAGAGTCAGATTCGTCAGACGCTCGCGGATATGCGCAGCGGCAAGTGCGATCTTGTGATCGGCACGCATAAGCTGCTGCAAAAGAACATCGAGTTTAAAAACCTCGGCCTGCTCATCGTCGATGAAGAGCAGCGCTTCGGCGTGGCGCACAAGGAGCACATCAAGGAGATGAGCCGCGCGGTCGATGTGCTCACGCTCTCGGCCACGCCCATCCCGCGCACGCTGAACATGGCACTGTCCGGCATCCGCGACATGTCTACCATCGAGGAGCCGCCGCAGGATCGCATCCCGGTGCAGACCTTCGTTATGGAGCACGACTGGAACGTGCTGTGCGACGCCATGCGCCGCGAGCTGCAGCGCGGCGGGCAGGTGTTTTACCTGCACAACCGCATTGAAAACATCGAGCGCACCGCCCTGCGCATCTCGAAGATGCTCGACGGCGCGGTCGTAGACGTGGCGCACGGCCAGATGAATGAGGAGCAGCTCTCGACGGTCATGGAGCGCATGGTCACGGGCGAGACGCAGATCCTGGTCTGCACGACGATCATTGAGACCGGTATCGACATTCCGAATGTGAACACCCTCATCATCGAAGACGCCGACCGCATGGGTCTTGCCCAGCTGCACCAGCTGCGCGGGCGTGTGGGCCGCTCGAACCGGCGCGCGAGCGCGTACCTGACGTTCCGGCGCGGGCGCGAGCTGAGCGAGATTGCCGAAAAGCGTCTGAGCGCCATCCGCGAGTTTGCGGAGTTCAACTCCGGTTTCCGCATCGCCATGCGCGACCTGGAGATCCGCGGCGCGGGCAGCCTGCTCGGGGCTGAGCAGTCGGGCCACATGATCGACGTTGGTTATGATATGTACCTCAAGCTGCTGGAGGAGGCCGTACTCGAAGAGCGCGGCGAAAAGCCTGAGCAGCGCGCCGAGTGCGCGGCCGACCTTGCCGTGTCGGCCAACATCCCGGAGAGCTATGTGCCCAGTCAGGAGCAGCGCATGGATCTCTACCGCCGCATCGCGCTCGTGCGCACGGAGGCGGAGGCCGACGACCTCATGGACGAAGTCATCGACCGCTTCGGCGACCCGCCGCCGAGCGTATACACGCTCGTGCAGGTGGCACTGCTGCGGGCCGACGCCGGCAAGGTCGGCGTGACGGACATTTCGCAGAAAAACGGCTGTTTGAAGTTCCTGCTGGCGCAGTTCGATATGCAGAAGGTATCGGCACTGTACGCCCGGCCGGAATTCAAGGGCCGCTTGAAGGTGGATGCGGGGGCAAAGCCGGGCGTCATTCTGCGCCTCAAGACCCGCACTCACGTGATCGAACAGGCAAGAGCGTTTGTTTCCGCATGGGCAGACGCCCAGGGAGACCGCGCATGACACCCATGTGCAACGAAACGAAAGGAAGCGTTTGCTGATGAAAACCAGAATCACCGCCCTGCTGCTGGCACTCGTAATGGCCGTGTGCTGCCTGACCGGCTGCACCTCGACCCGCGTGCGCAGCTACTCGGAAGAGAGCAGCGATGCCTCGACCAACAAGTATGCCGCTGCGCTGAATGCTTATAAGAGCAATAAGAAAGTCATGACCATCAACGGCAGTACCGTATATTGGAACGAGTATGCCTATTTCCTGTGCGCCATCATGGCGAACATGGAGCGCTACGGCATGCAGATCACGGACTGGAGCGCGGTCTACAATGAGAGCACGGGTGAGACGTACAGCGACATCGTGACCAAGAGCGTCGTCAACAACGTCGCCTGGAACCACCTCATCGAGACCAAGGCGGCGGAAAACGGCGTGACGTTTGACGCGGCGGGCGAACAGTACGTGCAGGATACGATCGACCAGACCATTCAGAACGTCGTGGGCGACGGCGGCACCGAGGCCGAGCTGAACGAAAAGCTCCAGTCGTACTACATGGATCTGGACCTGTTCAAGTACTTCACCAAGACGCAGTATCTCTATAACGGTCTGGCCAGCAAGCTCTTCGGCGAAAACGGTGCGAACATCTCCGACGAGGACGTGCAGGAATATGCCGAGACCAACAGCTACATGACGGCAAAGCACATCCTCTTCAAGACGACGGACGACAGCGGCACCGCCCTCTCGGACGCGGACAAGGCCGCCAAGAAGCAGCAGGCCGAGCAGGTCGCAGCGCAGCTCCGTGCCGTGACCGACACCGACAAGCGCGTGGAGCTGTTTGACCAGCTCATGGAGCAGTACAACGAGGACACCGGCGAGAGCAGCTACCCGCTCGGCTATTGCCTAACCTCCGGCTCCATGGTCACGGAGTTCGAGGACGCCTGCAAGGCGCTCTAGCCCTACGAGGTGTCCGGCGTGGTGGAGAATCAGCACGGCTACCACGTCATTCTGCGCATGCCGATCCAGGGCGACGACCTGGTCATGAGCAGCGACGGCAGCCGGCAGACGCTGCAGATGCTCGTGGCGCAGGATCAGCTCGGCAGCCTGCTGACGGGCTGGGTGGACGAGGCGGACATCAGCTGGGAGCCGAAGTTCCGCAGCATCGACTATGCGGCCGTGTTCACGCCGAAGCAGAGCTTCTGGAAGCGGCTGGACGTGTTTGACTGGTTCGAAAAGTAACGGGAAATGCGAAACGCCCGCCATCCGAACGGATGACGGGCGTTTTTACGAATTTTCTCAGGCGTGCCTGACCGTGCCGGCAATCTTTTTCATGAGGCCGGAACCGAACTTCTCATCGAAGTAGTTGAGCCACGCGCGCACGGTGTCGATCGTCTCGGGATCGCCGAGCCAGTGGCGCAGGATGATATTGCGGTCGGTGCTGCGCAGGAGCTTGGCCACCGACACGAGGATGGCGTACACATCGTCAATCTTGCCGAGCAGCGGGAAAGAGTCCGGCACAAAGTCCAGCGGCGAGAGCACATACAGCAGCGCAAGGCCGAGGTCGAGCTTGCGGCTCGAGGGCACATCGGGGTCGAGCATGAGCTTGCAGATAAGGTAGGCAAAGTCCGGCAGCGTCGTGAGATAATCGGCCGCCTTGCTGCCGAATTTCCCGGCCACGAAGCTGTTGGCCTGGTAACGTGCGCGCTTATAAAAGCGGTCAAATGCGTTGTCGTCCATGTAATAGATGTTTTCTTTGGTCATGATCCTGCCTCCTGATGGGAGATGATTGCTATCTATTATAGCGAAAAACCGGCCGGGCTTCAACCGGTTTGTGAATTTTTTCGGAATTGATTGCCAAGCGGGCCGATCCGGCGTATAATGCAGGAGCATTTCAGGAAACGGAGGCTGAGCCTATGATCCGCTTTTTCAACGGCCGCACGCTCACGATGACGGAAGGTGTGTCTGTCACGACGGACGAGGTCTGGACCGATGGGGACAAGATCGCCTATGTTGGTCCCACGCCGGAGACGCTGCCCGCATTTGAGCGGCAGATCGATCTCGGTGGTGATCTTGTCATGCCGGGCTTCAAGAACGCGCACGCGCACGCCGGCATGAGCTTTGTACGCTCGTATGCCGATGATGTGCCGCTGCAGCCGTGGCTGTTTGAGCAGATCTTCCCGCTGGAGGCCAAGCTCACGCCCGAGGCGGTGTATGCGTTTACAGAGCTGTCGATCCTCGAATATCTCACGAGCGGCATCACGGCCGGCTTTGACATGTATTATTTCCGCGAGGCCATCGCGCAGGCGAGCATCGACTGCGGTTTCCGCACGGTGCTGTGCGGGGGCGGCGGCAGCGCGCAGCAGCTCGAAGCGGAATACCGCAAATTCAACGCCCTGCACCCGCTGATCTCCTATCAGCTTGGCCTGCACTCGGAGTATACCTCGAGCATCGCCGAGATGACCGAGGCCGGCGAGCTGGCCCGCGCGCTGCACGCGCCGGTGTTTGCGCACAATGCCGAGACCGCGCGCGAGGTGGCCGAGTGTCAGGCCCGCTGGGGCAAGACGCCGACGGAGCTGTTTGCATCCCTCGGCCACTTTGACTACGGCGGCGGCGGGTTCCACTGCGTGCACATGACGGAGCACGATCTGGAGATCTTCCGGGATCGCGGGCTCTGGGCTGTCACGAACCCCGGCTCGAACGCCAAGCTCGCCAGCGGCATCGCCCCGCTCGAGCAGATGCGGGCTCTGGGCATCCATATGGCCATCGGCACCGACGGCCCGTCGAGCAACAACGCGCTCGATTTCTTCCGCGAGATGTATCTGGCCGCCGTGCTGCAAAAGCTGCGCTGCGGCGACGCGGCCGCCCTCCCGGCGGACGATGTGCTGCACATGGCAACGGTCGGCGGTGCGCAGGCCATGGGCCTGACCGACTGCGACGTGCTCGCCCCCGGCAAGCAGGCGGACCTGATCGTCATCGACCTGCAGCGGCCGAACATGCAGCCGGTGCACAACGTTGCGCGCAACCTGGTCTACAGCGGCTCGAAGGAGAACGTGCGCCTGACGATGGTCGCCGGGCGGGTGCTGTATGAAAACGGCGCGTTTTTCGTCGGCGAGCCGGTGCAGGACATTTACCGCGCTGTGGACACGGCCTTCGCCGCCATGCGTGCGGCGCTCTGATCGATTTTCCTGCGGGCTGCGGGGCGGCGCACGCCGCCTGAGGTGATATGCCCGAAACGATAAAAAGTCCCGGAAACTATGGTTTCCGGGACTTTTTGCTGCCCTGCGGGCTTTACGCTTTTGTTTCTAGCACTTTCACGCCGTGCATGATGATCTCGCCGGCGAGCACGGCCATTTCTTCGGGCGTCTGCTTCATGCCGTTGTCGATCCATGTGAGCGCGAGGGACATGTTGCCCGACACGATGAACGAGCAGAAGTAGTCGAGCATCTCGGGATCGTTCGGATAGTAATACGCGAGGAAGTCATACAAAAATTCGTCGCGCAGGATGTGGCAGATGTGGTCAGTGAAGGCAATATCGCCGTTTTTGCCCAGCAGCACATGGCACAGATCGGAATTCTGCTCGATGTACTGGTACAGCTCCATCAGGTACGGGTAGGTCTTGCCCTCGGAGTCTTTCGCGTTGTGCCGGCGGCACACGGCGACCAGCCCGTCCGCCAGCTCATCCTCAAGGCTGGACAGCAGGTCGTACACGTCCTTATAGTGGATATAGAAGGTGCCGCGGTTGATGTCTGCGATCGCTGCCAGCTCGCGCACGGAAATGTCCTTGATGCTCTTGTCTGCCATGAGCTTCATCAGCGCAAGCCGAAGCTGCCGTTTCGTCTTTCGCACTCTGCGGTCTACAACTTTTTCTTCCATTCGCCGATTCCTCCTACCTGTTTTTTTGTGATCTTTACATACATGATACCACCAAAACGAACAATAATCAACATTTCGTTGCGTAAAAATTGTGATTTTTTTCGAAATTTTCATGAAGTTTTCAAGAAAAAGCGGACAGAGTGGTGAATAATCACATTTTAGTTGTTCATCTGGCCTGCAATTTGGTGACCAGGCGGGCATCGGAAAACGCAGTGGCAAAATGGCGCGCGATATGCTATGATGGGGGCAAACCCCGAAAAGGAGCACAAGAACATGTTTGAAAACGGAACGTTCGCGGTCCTCGGCCCGGACGGAAAACAGGTGCAGTGCGACGTGCTGTTTACCTATGACTGTGAGGACAACGGCCGCTCGTACGTCGTGTTCACGACCGGCGAGGGTGCGCAGCAGCGGCTGTTCGCCAAACGGTATGACACGCGCGCCGATGGCCAGCTGGCGCTGCTCGCGCTCGAAAACGAGCAGGAATATGCCATCATCAAGCACTGCTTTGCCGAGCTCAAGGCGAAGCTCGCCGGGCAGGCTGCGGCAGAGCAGGCGGCACAGGCCGCCTCACAGGAGGGCGAGCCCGAAGCATGACTGACCCGTTTCACCCGCTGGGCGTGCGGGACATCCCGATGCTCACGCGCTATTTTGCCCGGCAGGATACCCGCCTGTGCAATGCCTCGGCCGGCGCGGCCGTGCTCTGGCAGCCGTATTTTCAGGACGCGGCGCTCGAACTGGACGGCACGCTGCTGCTGCGCGAGCAGTTTCCCGGTCTCGGCACGGTGTTTTCCACACCGATCGGTGAGTGTGTGGGAAACGCATACGATTTTCTCGTGAAATATTGCCGTGAAGTGGGGAAGCCCCTGCAGTTTTTCCCCGCTACGGCATCCGATGTGGAAAACCTGCGTGCGCGCTTCGGCGCTGTGGAGGTCACGACGGTGCGCGACTGGTTCGACTATCTCTACGACGCGCAGGACATGGTGACGTTCCGCGGCCGGCGCTTTAACGGCCAGCGCAACCACATCCACCGCTTCCAGCGCCTGTACCCCGACTGGACGTTTGAGCGCGTCACGGCGGAGAACCTGCCGGAAGTGAGCGCGTTTTTTGAGGACTTCACCCGCCGCTACCACAAGGACAGCGACAGCGCGCAGGCGGAAGAGGACTGCGTGCGGGAATTTCTGCGCGACTTTGACGCCTATGCCCCGCTTGCGGGGCTGCTGCGCGTGAATGGGCGCGTGGCCGGTTTTTCCGCCGGTGAGATCGTAGGCGATACGCTCATCATCCACATTGAGAAGGCGGACATCGCCTACGAGGGCGTCTATCAGGTGCTGGTCAACGAGTATGCCAAGTGCTTCGTCACGCCCGACGTGCGCTACATCAACCGCGAAGAGGACGTGGGTGACGAGGGGATGCGGCGCTCGAAGGAATCGTATCATCCAGTGCGCCTGCTCGAAAAATATCTGGTACGGATCCCGGCGCAGCCGGAGGAAGGAGAAACTGCCATGCAGGAAGTCTATGAATTTCTGAAAAAATGCGGCACGTATTATCTCGCCACCGTCGAGGGCGACCAGCCGCACGTACGCCCGTTCGGCACGGTGAATCTGTTCGAGGGCAAGCTCTATATCCAGACCGGCAAGGTCAAGGCCGTGTCGAAGGAGATGGCGGCGAACCCCAAGGTGGAGCTGTGCGCGTTTGACGGCGAGACCTGGCTGCGCGTGAGCGCGACGGCCGTCGAGGACGACCGCGTGGAGGCGCGGCAGGATATGCTCGACCACTATCCCGAGCTGCAGAGCATGTACGCTGCCGGCGACGGCAACACGCAGGTGCTCGCGCTGACAGACGCGACTGCGACGTTCAGCTCCTTCACCGCCGCACCGCGCACGGTGCGCTGGTAAGCGCCGAAATGAGCGTAAAAACGGCCCGTCGGGTGTCCCCGGCGGGCCGTTTGCTGCAGATGGGCGATAAATTTTCGGAAATTTGCGCCTGTCGCGGAAAAACTTCAAATTTTCGTTGCAATGCCGGTTGTGAACGGCGGCGGCACGTGCTACAATCGAGCCAGAAATTCATAGAAAGAAGGAGAGCGTTGATGGAACAATTTTTGCTCTCGTGCGAGTCCACGGGGGATGTCCCCTTTGCGTATATGCATAGCCGCGGGATTCCCGTCATTTTTTATTCGTACATTATCGACGAGCAGCCGTACCCGGACGACATGGGCCGTGACCCGGAGGCACTGCCCCGGTTCTATGCGTTTCTGGACGCGGGAAAGCTGCCGAGCACATCTCAGATCAACCAGTTTGCGTACTACGACTACTTTAAGGAACTGCTCGAGCAGGGCGGCGACGTGCTGCACATCGCTTTCGGCTCCGGCATGACGCAGTCGGTGAACCAGGCATATGAGGCGGCCGAGCAGCTGCGCGCCGAGTTCCCGGGCCAGCGGCTGGAAGTGATCGACTCCCTGTGCAGTTCCTCCGGCTATGGCCTGCTGGTCGACGGCGCGGCCGATCTGCGCGACGCGGACAAGTCCATGGACGAAACGATTGACTGGGTGATGGCCTGGCGCAAGCGCGTGCACCATCAGTTCTACTCGACTGATCTGCAGTATTTCCGGCGCGGCGGGCGTGTGTCCGGCCCGGCGGCGACGGTCGGCTCGATCCTCGGCATCTGCCCGATCATGCGGCTTGACGACCGCGGCCGCATCATTGCCTACGACAAGGCACGCGGCAAGAAGGCCGCCGTGCGCACGACGGTCGATATGATGGCGGCGCACGCCGTCGGCGGGACGGACTACAGCGGCAAGTGCTGGATCTGCCACTCCAACTGTCTGGAGCAGGCCGAGATCACGCGCGACGCTGTGCGTGCACGCTTCCCGCACGTGCAGGAGATCCGCATCTTCGATATCGGCACGATCATTGCATCGCACGCCGGCCCCGGCACGGTGGCGGTGTTCTTCTTCGGCGACGAGCGCCAGCCAGATACCTCTGGGAAATAATAGGTGTCACTTGCAAAGCAAATAACAGAGAAATTGACAGGTGGGCGGAAGCCCACCTGCGTTTTTTGCGCCCCCATTCTTTTCTTTCTCTTTTCGGAGAAAGAAAAGAACCGCCGCAGCGTCAGAAGAAGCCTGCTCCATTCCGCTTCCGCCGGGGCGGCGAAAGCTCCATATTCGTAGCCTCCTTCTTCCTTCCCGAAAGCCGACCGCTGTGCTGGGTCGCCTTTCGGTTCCAATAAGAAAAGGAAAGAGACGACCGGGGAACCTTTCGAATGGTTCCCCGGCCCCTCCATCGACCAGAGCCTTGCTCTGGACTTGCGGCGTATGGAAGTCGGAAAACCTACGATAGAATATGTAGGGGCCGATGCCGAGCGCAGCTGTTCGCGACGAAGGAGCGTTACAGATGCGGCCTGCCCCTCGCGGGTACTCATCGGCCCGCTTGCACGATTTGAAATTCACCTTTACACCCGCAGGGACGGACGACTCTGTCCACTCAAAGGCCCCCTTACCAAGAGGGGGCTGTCTGCGCTCCGCGCAGACTGGGAGAGTTTTTGAACCCATTCTTTTCTTTCTCTTCCAGAAAGAAAAGAACGGTTTCAATCTTCCAAGAAAAAAGAGGGCAAAATACCAACCGTTGTTCTGAATTTGTCTCAGAAAATCTTGGTCTTCAGCCGTCCGTCCCATCTCTCCCTACCACCCGAAAGGTCTCTGCGCGCTGCGCATCGCGGCGTCAGAAGAAGCCAGCTCCATTCCGTTTCCGCCGGGGCGGCACGGTTCGCACTTCTGGTTTTGCACAGCCCTCTTTTCCTTTGGCGGCTCGACACCGTTTCCTTTTCTAAAGTAGAAAAGGAAATGGGGTCGAAAAAACGTGTCTCCCCTTTCTCTTTCAGAGAAAGAATCACTCACCACTTCTCATCATTGAACCCCATCAAAAACGGATCCTCCGGCTCCTGTTTCGTGTCGCCGCCACCACCCACGCCGCGCACCGGCGCGCGCATAGCCGCCGCCGCGTTCTGCCGCAGCACCTGGTTCTCCCGCTGGAGCTTTCTGGTCTCCGCGCGGCTCTTTCCGCGCTCATACTCGGCAAATGAGAGCATGACAGTTAAAAGAAGATTGCCTATAAGCGTGTTTTCGATGAGTCCCATGTTGAGAATATGCACCCTGACGCCGCACTCAAACAGCTCTCTAACGGTCTGAACGCCCTCTATTGCCGTTCGCGCAAAGCGGTCTAGCTTGCAGACAACGAGCGTGTCGCCATCTGTGAGCCGTTCCAACAGCTGCTGAAACTTCGGCCTGTCCATTGTCTTGCCCGAAAATGCCTCGGTTATGATCTCCTGAC
>ENA-OQNN01001270-OQNN01001270.1-human-gut-metagenome-genome-assembly--contig:-NODE-1270-length-18023-cov-3.625335_pt1 | contig 18023 bp, 15 predicted proteins | sample MGYA00242624_ERZ504870 | MGnify/ENA primary metagenome ERZ504870 (study PRJEB26092, sample SAMD00036379) | human gut metagenome | host: Homo sapiens | study: EMG produced TPA metagenomics assembly of... | reverse complement strand
TATTGACGGAATTTTATCCGAAAATATTCACAGAGAAGCACTTGAAAAATTCTCCTATGTGTCTCCGATCGGAGCAGCAGGACTGTACTGTAATGCAGTAGCGGGGGATTTCCAGAAAGAGGGCGCTCCGCGGGAACTGTTTTGTTCGATGATCCGGGAAATCGGGGCACTTGCAGATGCTATGGGCGTTCCGTTTCAAAAAGACATGGTAGATGTTAATTTACATATTTTGTCTACTCTTGCACCGGAAACAACTACTTCTATGCAGAGGGATGTAATGACTGGGAAACCATCAGAAATCGACGGACTGGTATACGAAGTGGTTCGCATGGGAAAACTGTATGGTGTGCCGGTTCCCTCTTATACGAAAGTAGCTAATCGACTGGCTGAGAAAAAAGGGATCATTTTTGATATGGATGGTGTTCTGGTCAATACGGAACCGTTGCATTTTCGGTGTTGGCAGGAAGTGCTGAAAGAGGACGGAATCACGCTGGACTATGAGATTTACAAACCGTGCATCGGTTCTACCAGAGAAGTTTTCCGGCAGCTGATGGTGGATGCTTACGGTGATATTTTCGAGGATTATCCGACGATGAACCGGAGAATGGAAGAAAAGAAAAAGGAAATCGTGGAAAAAGAAGGATTCCCGCAATGTGAGGGAATCCGGGAAGTTCTGGAAAAACTACATCAGGAAGGATATCTGCTGGCAGTCGGATCTTCTTCTCCGGAGGATGTGATTCGAAAAGTGTTGAAGGATCTTGACCTGGCTCAGTATTTTTCTGCTTTTATCAGTGGAGAAAATATGGCACATCCAAAGCCGGCACCGGATACGTTTCTTGCTGCGGCGAAAGCACTGCTATTAGATCCTTCGGCATGTCTGGTGGTGGAAGATTCTACCAATGGAGGAAAGGCGGCAAAAGCAGCAGGAATGTCCTGCGTCTGGTTCCATAATCCGGATTCCGGAGATCAGCAGATTCCGGATGCGGTTCTGGAAATCGATACCTGGAATCAGCAAAACGCAGAAAAAATCATGGAAATATTTTCGAAAGGAAGGGAATAAATAAAAATGTGTACAGCAGCTACTTATAAAACAAAAAATTTTTATATGGGACGGACGCTGGATTATGAATTCTCCTATGGAGATGAGATTACAGTAACACCAAGAAATTATCCGTTTCATTTTCGGCATATAGGGGAACTGGTAAATCATTATGCGATCATCGGCATGGCACACGTAGCAGATGATTATCCTTTGTATTACGATGCAGTAAACGAAAAAGGGCTGGGGATGGCAGGACTGAATTTTGTAGGAAATGCTTTCTATCAGGAGATTCAGGAAGGACGGGAAAATGTGGCTCAGTTTGAGTTTATTCCCTGGATTCTTTCTCAGTGTGCGTCTGTGGAGGAAGCGAAGAAGATGCTGGCGGAGATGAATCTGGTGGGAACCGTATTTGCTCCACAGTTTCCGGCGGCACAGCTGCACTGGATTCTGGCGGACAAATATGCGTGTATCACCATCGAATGTGTCCGGGAGGGACTGAAGGTTTATGATAATCCGGCAGGTGTACTGACCAATAATCCGCCATTTGAACAGCAGATGTTTTTATTGAATCAGTATATGCATCTGTCACCGAAACAGCCGGAGAATCATTTTTCCGAGCAGTTGCCATTACAGACCTATAGCCGCGGCATGGGTGCACTTGGACTTCCGGGAGATCTTTCTTCTACTTCCCGCTTTGCCAAAGTGGCATTTACCAGAGCACATGCAGTATCGGGAGATTCCGAGGCGGAAAGCGTCAGCCAGTTTTTCCATATTCTGGGATCGGTGGATCAGCAGAGAGGATGTTGTGAAGTGGCTGAGGGCAAATACGAGATTACAATTTATACCTCATGCTGGAATGCACAGAAGGGAATCTACTATTATAATACCTATGAAAACCACCAGATCACTGCGGTCGACATGCATCGTGAAAATCTGGACGGAACCACACTGGCACGGTATCCACTGATTCAGAAAGGTGAGATCCGGTGGCAGAACTAGAGCGTGTCTGAAAAATCATTTCCGGAGAGCCTTTTTCAGACACGCTCTAGAAGATGTGAAAGGTATTCCCGGGATTTTTTTACTCGTTATTGCGATAGTCGTCAGGGTCTCGTGCAAGTACGGACTTTGAATCGTTGCTTGCGTAAATAAAAAAGACAGAAATCTGTTTCAGACATGTACCAATGGTACGGGACGATTCCGATTTCTGTCTTTTTGTGTTTATTGCTCGAATGATTCTATTACAGAATCTATGGTGATTACTGCGCCTTCTTCATGCGATAACTTCCACTACTGGTGCGAAAAGCGTCGATGATGCGCCGTACACTACAGAGTAAGGTAAGTCCGTATCCGATGAACAGATCGCTGTAATAGCTTCCGGTGAGTTCGGAAAGATCCAGAATGTTATCCAGATACTGATAACACTCGGAAAAGGTGTATCCTTCGTCTTTCAGTGCATCGTAAGCATCCCAGGTCCAGGAAAGCCGATTGGCAAAGAAAATCATCACCAGCATCATCACAGTGGAAATGATCACACCCTTCCGATCCAGATAACCGCCAAGCAGTTCATATCCACGCAGTGCGCAGATTGCAGTGACTGCACCGGCAATACCCGCGATGTATCCGAGCCGATAGATCAGTACCCAGAGCACACATCCGATCAGAGAACCGACGAAAGCACCTACGAGTCCGGCAACCAGATTACTCTTTTTTGCACGGGTTGTCTGCTGATTTTGCTGAAGATTCTGCTCGATCTGCTGTGCACAGGAAGTACACAGATAATGGTAGGAACCATTAACCTCATAATTTGACAGATATTCCTGTGTGCTGCCACAGGACTCACAGCAAGGCTGATAGTTACCGCCATGAAGATACTGAATCAGAGGATCTACGACACTGTTGATCATATCCGGAACTTTGTTTCCGTTTACTGCCGGCATTTTTATGGTCAGTAAGGCGGAAGTAGAAGTACAGGAATAGTCTGCCAGATGTTTGACATTTTGCTTCTGGTATTCCAGATACTGTGCCAGCTGTGCGTTGTCCGGATCCTGTGTGGAGACGGCATTGATACGAACGTGGTAAACCGTCGATTCCGTTGTAATGACAACCGGATATCCCTGATAATTGCCATCTGCATAGCTGCCGTGATCCGTCAGACTTCCCCCAAGAAGCTGTATACGTATTTTTTCCTTAAACATATTGAAACCCTCCCTCAAAATTTATATGTTCTACCCGTATCATAACAAATTCTGACATGTTTTACCACAAACTTCAGGATTTTGTAAGAAATAGAAGGAAAGTATTATATAGACAGAAAGATATAGTATAATTCATGAAAATGTAATGATTATTTCACGCTTGTAATGATAGGAATTTCATGTTAAAATAATTCAAAAATGAACATTCTAAAAATGAAAGAGAGGTATAGAAGGCATGATAAGCATTGAGTATATACATAAATTGCTGGATGTCTATAATCAGCTGTGCCGACCGTTATGCCAGCAGACCGGCATTCCGCAGACATCCCTGGATATCCTGATGTTCCTGAAAAATAATCCGCAGTATAAAAATGCCGCAGATATTGTAAAGATCCGCGGGATCAAGGCGAATCTGGTATCCATCCATGTGGAACGGCTGGTGCAGGAAGGATATCTCGAACGCCGGGAGGTTCCGGGCGACCGGAGAAAGACAGAACTGATCTGTACCCGGAAAGCGGAGCATGTCTGGAGACAGGGATGTGAGATTCAGAAAACATTTATCGAAACCTTATTTTCCGGTGTGCCTGCGGAGTCCAGAAAGATTTTTGAACAGGTGATGGAACAGACAGAGGAAAATCTGAATACATATCAAAAGGAGAACAAAAAGAAATGAGTATTTTACTGACAGTAATTGTTACATTTTTTGCAGGTATGGGTGCAGGTCTCGGGACCGGATTTGCCGGCATGAGTGCGGCGGCGGTCATCAGCCCGATGCTGATCACATTCTTGGGAATGGATCCCTACATGGCAGTGGGAATCGCATTGTCCTCGGATGTGCTGGCAAGTGCCGTATCCGCATATACTTATGGGAAGAATAAGAATCTCGATATAAAAAATGGTCTGATCATGATGGTTACCGTGTTGTTGTTTACCATAGTGGGAAGTTACGTTTCCAGCCTGGTACCGTCCACAACGATGGGAAATTTCTCCGTCTTCATGACCTTCCTGCTCGGTATCAAATTCATCCTTCGCCCGATCATGACTACAAAAGAAGCCATGGCACAGGTGTCTGCGAAAAAACGTGCGATTCAGTCTGTGATCTGCGGAGTGATGATCGGCTTTATCTGCGGATTTATCGGTGCCGGTGGCGGTATGATGATGCTTCTGATCCTGACATCCGTTCTCGGATATGAATTGAAAACAGCCGTGGGAACCAGTGTATTTATCATGACCTTCACCGCCCTCACCGGAGCCGTATCCCACTTTGCCATCGGCGGCACACCAGACTGGACAGTATGGATCCTGTGTGTGGTCTTTACCTTCCTCTGGGCAAGAATCGCAGCCGTATTTGCCAATAAAGCAACGCCAAAGACTCTGAACCGTGCTACAGGAGTGATCCTGGTGATGCTGGGAGTTGCGGTTATGGCGTTTTCGGTGTTGGGATAGAGTAACAAATGTCTGCTGGTCGGATGGCTCTTTGAAAATATTATGCATAACCACGCAGACTATACCCGAAAATGATATCAGCTGCGAAATGGAAAGAAAAAAGTTAATAGATAATAAATTGGAGGATACAATATCATGATAATCAGAACTGCAACCATAGATGATCTGCCACAGATCGCCGCCGTAGAGTCCGAGTGCTTCCCACCGGCCGAAGCCGCCACAAAAGAGGAATTCGCTGACCGCCTTAGTTATTACGCCAACCATTTCTGGCTGATGTTCGACGAGCAAAATGACAACAAACTGGTTGCGTTCGTCGACGGTTTTGTCACCAACGAACCGGATCTGACAGATGAAATGTACGAAAAAGCTTCCATGCACGACGAAAGCGGTGCCTGGCAGATGATTTTCGGGGTGAATACAATCCCGTCCTATCGAAGACGCGGGCTGGCAGGAGAACTGCTGGAGCGGGCGATCGAAGATGCCAGAAAACAGGGAAGGAAGGGTCTGGTGCTGACCTGCAAAGATGCATTGATCCATTATTATGCAAAATTTGGTTTCCAAAATGAAGGAGTAACAGACAAATCTGTCCACGGCGATGCTGTCTGGAATCAGATGCGCCTGACCTTTTAACTGGAGTTAGCAGGAACTAACTACCAGCTTTACACAGATTTAACGAAAATCATACAATACCATGATAGAGCCATATGCGTTCTTCCACTATACTGTAAACCGTAAATGAATTATACAGATTCATAACAGAGATTTTACAGATGATTTCAAGAATCGCGCAGCAGACAGCTGCCGGAAAAGGGAGAACACAAAAATGAATGAAAATGTAAAAGTAGTATTTGGGCTGATTGGTGGACTGGCGCTGTTCCTTTATGGAATGAATAGTATGAGCGATGCGCTGCAGAAAGCCGCCGGAGAAAAGATGAAGAAGATTCTGGAATTTCTCACGAAGAATCCTGTCATGGGAGCACTGGCCGGAGCCCTGGTTACGGCTGTGTTACAGAGCAGTTCGGCAACCACCGTTATGGTCATCGGCTTTGTAAGTGCCGGACTGATGAGTCTGCCACAGGCGATTTCCGTTATCTTTGGTGCTAATATCGGTACGACGATGACGGCACAGCTGATGGCATTTAAAATCAGTGATTATATTTATCCGCTGATCTTCATCGGATTTTTGCTGAACTTCCTGGGTAAAAAAGAAAAAGTAAAAAATATTGGTATGGTTATTTTTTCCTTCGGACTTCTGTTTGAAGGAATCGAAATCATGGGAAGTGTTATGAAACCACTGGCCGGAAGCCCGATCTTTGTGGATCTGATGGGGAAAGTGTCATCCATCCCGGTGCTGGGTGTTCTTCTCGGTGCGGTAATGACACTGGTAGTGCAGAGTTCCTCCGCAACTATTGCGGTTCTTCAGAGCTTTGCTTCCCAGGCAGGACCGGACGGCATCAACAGCGTGATTGGGCTGACAGGAGCGATCCCGATTTTGCTTGGAGATAATATCGGTACGACGATCACAGCACTTCTGGCATCCATCGGACAGTCCAAAGATGCAAAACGTACCGCAATCGCACACAGCTTTTTCAATATTACAGGTACTTGTGTATTTATCTGGATCATCCCGTGGTTTGCTAAATTTGTTCGCTATATCTCTCCGAAAGGAAATGAGATCGATGTGATCTCCCGTCAGATTGCCAATGCGCATACGACATTCAACGTGGTCTGCACGCTGGTATGGCTGCCGCTGATCCCGATTATGGTGAAGATCGTTACCACGATTATACGCGGAGAAGATAAGAACACAGGTGTAGTTTATGAACCGAAGTATCTGGATAACAAAGTGATTGATCAGCCGGTGGCTGCTATGTATCTGGTATCTCAGGAACTGGAGAATCTGACAGGATTTACCGTACATATGCTGAACAGCCTGAAAGGTTCTCTGAATCAGAAAAAGACCTCAGCTGCATATGAAAAATTCAAAAATCAGCTGGATATCGTCCAGCACCTGCAGGAAGAAATCACGGACTATATCACCAAATTGTTTTCCAGCGGTAATCTGACAGAGCTTCAGTCTGAACAGACAGCAGGACTTCTGTATGTAACCAACAATATCGAACGTATCGCCGACCGGTGTCAGGATATCGACAACATCTGGATAAAAATCCAGGACGATGGCATGAGCTTTTCCGAGGAAGCCGGCAAGGAAATTGAAAATTGCATCAATGTCCTTCTGGATCTGCTGCGCCGGGCTATGACAGCAGTAAAAGAGGGCAGTGAAGAGGAAGCGGAACTGGTATTCAAAAATAAAAAGAAATTGCATAAAGCAGAAAAGAAATTCAACAAAGCCCACTTGAACCGCGTAAAGAATCAGAAATGCGATCCGGCGATGACCGGCTGCTTCTCCGGCATCCTCTACAACCTGGACCGAGCTGCCGACAACTGCGTAAGTATCGCAGAAGAAGCACTGGATAACCAGGGATTTGTAAAATTAGGCGAAGCCGCCAGAAACTTTGCGGCACCGGCTGCGGTTGTGGAGGCTATGTAAGAGATAATAATAGTAATAAAAAACATATAATTTAACAGGAACAGAGTACTTTCGAATTTGAGGTATAATAAAATTTGAAAATACTCTGTTTTTGGTTGTTCGAGCAATGAACGAAAATCTTTTCCTTCATAAGAAACTGGTGGTTAATGCGGTGGCTGAAGATGGAATTAAAATTGCAAATTTTATTTGATGTGATATGATTTTTATAGATAACATATTATCCAAAACAAGTAAAAAATCCAGATTTTGGATAATATATGATCCATAGAAAGGAAAAATCGACATGTCAAACTATGAAACGATGAAAGACCGTATGTCCTCCCATTTCCTGGAATACGATCAGGAAAAAATGGTCTGGAAATTTGCTCTGGAGCATGATGAAAAGTATCTCTATATTTTCTTTGTAGGAAGAAAATACCGGATTAACCGCATCACCGGAGGAATCACCTGGTCTGTGGATGAATTCCAAACGGAAGAAAATGCAAATTACAACGAAGCCATGACAATCTACGATGTCCTGTGTAATTCCAAAGAATACTGTCATCCCGCCCATGAATGGGTTCATATCGGCAGCCTTTCTACGGTGCGGGGAGGAAATCTGGCAAATGACAGTAACTTTTTCCGGGATGCAGGAAAGAAATTCGATGGAAAGACTGCAGAACTGGCGAAAGCCTGCGAGTGGCTGCATGGGATCAGGCTGGAAAAAGGCGATGTGGCTTACCAGCTGGAACTGTTTTCGTTTCTTCCCGTTATACTGAGATTCTGGGAATCCGATGACGAATTCCCGGCGAGTTTGCAGGTGCTGGTGGACCGGAACATTCTGGAGTATATGCATTATGAGACGGTGATGTTTGCAATTGGACATTTGCTGGAGAGAGTGGGAGAAGAGATGGAGCGAAAGTAGAGAACAGGTTGCTATAAACCGCTATTATCTGGAAGAACGGTAACAGCGGTTTTATTGCATTGCATATCAATAATTGATCCAGTAGAGCAATTTTGATTATGGAAAGAAACATCTGGGAAATAATATGAATTAGGAAAAACAAATAAAAATTTGTCGGAAAATGTCGAGTAAAATAGCAAAATACACTATAAAATGTCGAAAAACTTTGGAAACATTACCTGCTGTATGATATAATATAAAATAATGTATTATTTTTAATAGGGTTAAAAAATGGAGACAGATACTATGGTGAGAGCAGCAGATAGCGATAATTTTCTGATACAACATACAGATTTTTCTTTGAGAGAACAGGTGAACTACCCGAATGGTGGAATATCAAGATTTTATGATAATGGCATCGATATGGTCATTATTGATAAAAATATTTGCGACCATAACCCGGGTGAGCCTGTTTTTTCTTATATGCTTATTACAGACAAACAGAACAGTTATATCCATCAGTTTAAAAGAGTTTTTCGTTTCTTAGGTTATATACAGTCTGAAGTTGACAGCTATCTTGCTAACGCTGAAATGACATTACCTGAAGATTACAGGATAACCGTTGGGGACCGGGCAGAACAGGCGGATGCATCACCTCTGGAGATCCATTTTGAGGATAGCTTTTCAAATGCCTACGGTATGAATGCACTCAGATATTTGACACGCGAATATGGAATCAGTGATGAAAACGGAAACAATTATTTTCTCGATTATTTTATCAGAACACAGACCGAAAGATACGCTGTAGAAGAAAATGGACTTAATTTTCATCATCCGCAGATTATCGGAGAAGAAAGATACAGGAAACAGTTGAATAAACAAAATACCTGTGTTTTATGGGGAATCAAACTGTTCCGATTTTCAAAAGAAGATTGTGCGTTTCAAAATCGAATCGAAGATGATATCAAACAATATTTCGGCAAAGATACCACAGCATTTGTCGATGACGGATTGAAAATCGACAGAAAAGTGGAATTATATGAACACCAGACGATCAGTTTACAGGAAATACAAAAACGTAGAATGGCAGGTATCAAAGCATTTTTGATCGTATTACCAACGGCATCCAGAAAATCCAGGATTGTAGAGGAAGACCTGCGCGAATTTGCAAAAGAAAAACCAGGATTCAGAGGGCTGATATTGGTTCCGGGAATCAATATTCTTGCGGACTGGAGGGCAAGAGTACAGGAATCCGTACCGGAACTGACAGAGAAAATTGAGATCAGAACCTATGCCTATATGTGCAGACATTATACGGAATTTCCAGCAGATTATTACAATTATATCGTAGTGGATGAGGCACATCATGCGGTTGCACCGATGCTGAAAAGAGTGATTCAGTATTATGAGGCGGATTTTACGGTTGGACTTACTGCAACGGATAAGCGTCCGGATAAGAAAAAACTGGAAACAGTTTTCGGAACATACTCCACTTCGTTATCCTTAAAAGAAGCCATGGAAAAAGGAATCGTTGCCCGGGCAAATGTTTACAGGATCGAAACAAATATTGATCTATCAAAAGTCCGATTCAACGGAAAAGACTATATCAATGCAGATCTTGAAAAAAGAATACGGGTTACTTCAAGAAATGAGCTGATTGTCAATGTCCTTCAGGAATATTTAGGAGACGGAGAAGCTGCCAGACGGCAGGGAATCATCTTTTGCGTCAATGTTGCCCATGCAAATGAGATGGCAAAACTACTCAACAAAGCCAATATCACTGCAGCCAGCTACACCAGACAGACAAAGAATCCGGCGGCTGTTATGGCAGATTTTAAACAGAAGAAGATTCGGTTTTTGTGTGCCTGTAATATGATCTCCGAGGGCTGGGACTATCCGGAACTGGGAATTCTCGTTATGGCAAGACCTACGCTTTCCAAAGTGCTATATCTGCAGCAGATTGGAAGAGGACTGCGGAAAACGGATACAAAGAAAAATATTATCGTGATTGATGTGGTGGACGAGTATGGTGCAATGATCAAAGCCTGTAATATGCACACGATCTTTGCCAATTCATATTATGTACCATTTGGAGATATTATAAAGACAGATTATACACCCGGAGATATGGTTGTTATCGATGGGCTGGAAGAAAGAATTGAACGCATTATGGAAGTCGATATCAATTCTTTCGAGGAAAAATATGGCGATTATCTCAGCCAGGAACAGGTTGCCAGAGAATATTTCGTCAGTACCGGAACCGTGACAAGCTGGGTCAAAAAGAAAAAAATCGCGCCAAGTGTAGAATACCGGTTCGGCAACAAATCCATTTACCCGTTCAGTCCGGATGATGTCGAAAAATACCGGAAAGAATTAAACATCAAAGAACATAACGACAGTACGATCAAAGAAGATTTCTTTGAATTTCTGGAAGAAAGAGATTATTCACTTTCGTATAAAATGCCGTTCCTGCTGGCAATTGTAAAACATATCAATTCTATCGGAGATGCGAAAATAGAAGAGGTTCTGGATGATTATATTGCCTTTTATCAGGACCGATTATCCAGAGGCCTCCAGGTGGATCGAAGCACCTGCCCGTATGATGAAAAAATGCTGAAAGACAGAAAAACGGTGCAGAGAAATATGCTTACAAATCCATTTGAAAAATTTGAAAGAAAGAGATTTCTGTATTATTCGAAAGATTTGAGCGTGATTTCGATGAACCATGCGCTGTTTGGACAAATGAAAGAGGAAGACTGGGAAAGAGTGCGGAGACAGATGAGGGAAGATTTGCGGAAGTATTATGACGGGATGGGCGGAGTTTAAATGATTTTTAAGCAAAAATAAGTTCATTACACATGTTGCCAATGTATGTGATATAGTGGGGGAAAAACAAATGACAAATAGTGAATATCCAGAAAACAGAGAATGGAAACAAAAAGCATTTGGAATGCCAAAACTGCCCAGTGGAGATATGGGGCAGGATAAAGTGTTGTACTATATTCTGAAAATGGTCAAGGACGGTAAATCAGCAAATACAATGTTTAATATTGAAGGAAGTAACAGTACAGCTACGTTAGGACGAATGTGTGAATGGATCCGTCCGATTGGTCTGGTTAATAAAGAGAAACAGGTGTGGACGCTGACAGAATTAGGAGAAATGGTTTTGGAACGACAGGATAGTTGCTTTTCTACCGCTGTTTTCTGTTCAACAATTGTATTTATGGGAGAAATATTATTCTATCTTCAAAAACCAAAAAACTCACAGGAACTTCTGAAAATTGCAGAAGAATATCATTTGAACTGGAAAACAAATTCTGAAATTCATAACCGGATCAAATGGTTTCGGGATGTGGATATGGTTCGGTTTGAAGAATATAAACTGGAGTATAGTCTGACACAAAAGGGGCAGGAATTTTTGCAGCAGATAGAGGTTACTATGCCGTCAGAGACAGAGGAAGAACCGGACGAAACACTTCTGGAAACCCAGCTTCCAATGTCAGAATGGGCAAGTGCCTTAAAGCCTGCAACAACAGAGAAAAAAAGAATGGCGATCGGATACATGCCGGGAAAAACAGCCGATGCATGTATAACAATCAGCGCATATCTGCAATTGATGAATCAGGCGATTTCTATCGAAGAGATTCGGGAGTATTCGAAAATCAATTATCAGATTGCAGTGTCATCGTCGAATATGTTTCTTTCATTTCTGGAAAAAATAGGATTTGTTGATCGTATCAGTAAGAATATGTATGTAACCTCTGAACTTGGAAATACATGGATTGAAAAACAATCACCGGTTGATCTGATTGCATGTCTGGAAGCAAGATATTTATTTGTTTATGAACTGTTGGCAGAGCTTAGAAAAGAACCGAAAAATGCAAAAACACTTTCTATAATAGCTAAGGTATCTTACGGATTCGACAGGGAAAGTATCGAGGAAACACGTAAAAGACTGATTCTTTTATCTGCTGCCAAGCTGATTTACAGTGTGACAAACGATAAATATGGACTCACCGCCAGAGGAGAAAAACTTCTGGATACTTTTGGCATTGTGGCAAAAGAAAGTGTGAAACCATCCGAAATAAAGAAAGAGGAAAAGGCAGGTGATCATCATAATGATTCCTGCGAAAGCCTTATTACGGAATTAAGATTATCCAGTAAAGATTCTTACAATCCCAACAGATTTGAAAAAGCCATACAAGATTCTTTGTGTCTTGTTAAATCCTCTGGTATTTGTTACTGGCTCGAAAAAGCTTTGGAATTAATAGAAAATCAAATCACATTAGTAATAACAACGAATATTACTTTAAATCAATTCCAATTCCAACGCAAAAAAAACATCTTTTCAATCAGTTTGCAAAATCTTGATCGTACTGATACATTTGGATGTTTACGAGGCTATTCAAAAAGCCAAAATCTTCCTTTTAGTGAAACAGATATAGATTTTTTCACACAAATATTAACAGGGTATCCGCCACAAATACGTTATTGCGTTGATTTGGCTTTGGCTGAAAAGAGCATTGAATTTGTCAAATCAAATTCCTACTTAATTGCAGAATTTCCTACGGCAAATTCTGCTAAAATGCTAAATTTAGTAATTGAAGACGAGTGTCGTTCTGAATATAATAATATATTAACGTTACTCTCACAAATGAATCCTACACCGCTAAGTTTTATACATGAAATAGCTCAACTTAATCCAATTTATGATGATATTTTAAGAAAATTACGAACATTCTCGATTTGCTCTTTCTCTGGGGCATCGGGAGAATATGTAAAAATCAATACTATGATTGGGGATTACATATTAAGAAGCAGCTTTGAACTTTCAGAAGAAATTAAACAAATAATTAACAACAAAATTGCTGTGTTTTCTCAAAATATTAACAATAAAGATTATATGCAGTATCTGGCTTTTCCTGAGTTTAATTTCTATGTAAAGGAACAATTGAAAAAGAAAGAAACTCTTCCAACACGTTTTTTATATTCAACTGTATATGTTCAATCTATTGTTGAATTATATAACAAAGCTCAGTATATACAGGTTATTAACTTAGTCAAAGATATGAAAGATTCTGGTTTATTTGAAAATAGTGAGAAAGACACTCAATCTATAATACAATTTTATTATTGTAGTTCTTTGGCGCGTAGAAAAAGTATTGAGTTTGAGTCAGAAGTATCTTTTTTCGCTGATTCGGATTCTTATCTTTCATACAATTTTTTAAAAGGCTTTAATTATCGTATTCAAGGAAAATTTCAATTTGCTGAAAATAGTTATTTGAAAGTACTTGAACGTAATCCAAAACATGATAAGGCCCGCAGAGAATTAGTTCAATTATATATTAACATGCAAGATTATGATATCGCATACGATTTATCAAAGCAAAACTACAATGAATATCCTGATAATATTTATCAAATGCAAGCGTATTTTGATTGTTTAATTCATAAACTTCCATTAGATAGCTTCCAATTACAGGATGTCCATGACATCATAAAAAATGCTGAAAACATTTATAAGACAAATGCTACAGACATTTATTTTCAATTAAAAGCTAAATACTATGCTTTTATCGAAAAAGAAAAATCAGAAGCAATTAAAATTATCAATGAAGGATTAAAAAAATATCCAAAGTCATTTTATCTTTGTAAAGATTTGTTTGATATCTATCGGAAATATGAAGATATTCATGGAATGGAAATCGCTTTCTCGCAACTGTCTTCTATTCCCAATGAAGGGAACGCAAATTTTAATATTGCTTTAAAATGCCGTGAAGCATATTTAAAGGCTTATAAGGGTGTTTCTCCTATCGCAATAGGCTTAAGCCTAAAAAGTAGTTCTAACTACTTGACAGATAATGCCTATAACACAATTATGAAAAATATTGATATAATACACCAAAATGTAAAAAAATAGTAAACGCAAAATATTGCTGTTTTGACCACGAATAACGTTTGAACCCAAAGGAAAGATGTAAGCGTTGTGCTCTTTTTCAGAAGATGTGTAACTTATGGAGTTAATCAATTATGATATCCGCCACTTCAATTGATTGGAAATTTTAAACCGATGCCAGAAACGACCAAATATACCGAGGTAAAGCAACGGTGTAGGTGATGGATAACTGTATCTCAGGAAAATTATATTTCTTGTTTCTAGTGGTAGCGGAAGCTTTGTCAGGAAGTAGTCGGACAGATTTCCACTTTGTCTGCTATAGATGCTATACCTGTTACATTTGTAAAGCAGCGAAATGCTTGCCGGCGGATGAAGGGTTGATTGAGAAGATCAGGGAGTATATCCAGAAAAATTGAAAATATCTTCCGTACATGATAATATAATGAATAGTTAAGCAGAATAACCGGAAACCGGAGGATTCATAGTGAAAGAATATTTTATCAGTGAAATTAATATAGAAAAGTTGTATCATTTATCAAATATAACAATTAAATTGGATACAACCAAGCGCCAGCATTTGTTGTTAACCGGAAAAAATGGTTCAGGAAAGACATCGTTACTGTTAAGATTAGTAAGATATCTGAAAGTACTTAAAGATGGACATCTTATTCGATTAACGGGAACATGGACGGAATTAGAAGAAGATGCGAAATGTAAGATGGAACATGCTTCAAGTGAGAATGAACGATTTAAAGCGGAACAGGATTACAGGCAATGGTCGGATTTGATTCGTAAGTATAGCGATGGCATTAGGGTTGCATGGAATAATAATGATGGACTTGAAAGTGCGTATCAAAAAGGAGAATTTATAACTGCGTATTTTCCGGCAGAACGGAAAGCACAATTTGCGAAACCGAATGGCGTGGAAAATATTAAGTTGTCTGAAGTATATGACACCACGGAGAACGCCGGAAATATTCTTCTTAAGTATATGGTTCACATGAAGACACAGCAATCTTTTGCAAGAAACGAAGGTGACCAAGAAATCGTAGAGAGGATTCAACAATGGTTTGACAGATTTGAATCTGCGCTGCAGGTTTTGCTGGACGAAAAATCGATTCATCTGGAATATGATTATAAAAATTATAATTTTAAAATCAGACAGGAAGGCCGGGAACCTTTTGAATTCAGCGAACTGTCAGATGGCTATTCATCTGTAATCTATATTGTATCGGATTTGATTCTTCGAATGGATAAAAACTGGTTATTGGATGAAGAAATCAGTCAGTATAATGCACAGGGAATTGTTCTGATTGATGAACTGGAAACGCATCTTCATATTGAATTACAGAAAAAAATCCTGCCATTCTTAACAAAATTTTTCCCGAATATTCAATTTATTGTGACGACACATTCGCCATATATTTTGAATTCTATTTCCAATGCGAAAGCATATGATCTGGAAAAGCATGTGGAACTGGAAAATCTGGCTGCTTTTTCATCGGATGAACTTGCGGAAGGCTACTTTGAGGCAGATGAATATTCGGATACGTTAAAAGAGGAACTGGAGCGATATGCACAGTTGTGTTCTGGAAAAGAGCTGACGGAAGAAGAGAGGGCTGAACGGGCAGAATTAAAAATAAAATTCAAAAATTTATCAACAGATCTGTCAGGAGCTGCCAGAGAAAAGTTTGAGGATATCGAGCGGAGAAGGGAAACGAATGATTAAGATTGAGAGGAAAGCAACCCCGCATACACAAGAGGCAATGGATGATTTGCAGGAAGCATGTAATACAGGGCGTTCGTATAATACAGAACATGTGAATCAGGCGTTACGGGAAGTATTCCACGGGAAATGTTATATTTGCGAAAACAAAGAGGCAACATCCTATCAAATCGAGCATCTGATTCCGCACCGGGGCGATAAGAAACTGAAATATGATTGGAATAATCTGTTTTGGGTGTGTGCACATTGCAACAATATTAAGTCAGACAAATACGAACCAATATTGAACTGTACAACAGAGCCTGTAGAACACCTGATTGCTTTTCGGAAAACAGGTTATTTTGGAACGGATGAAAAACTGGAGTTTGTGCCGGTGAAGGATGATAATGTAGCAATCAGAAATACCATTTTGCTGTTAAATGATGCATATTATGGAACGACTCCTCAGAAGAAAATGGAAGCAAGGATTATACGTAAAACGTTGCGGAAAGATCTTTCAAAGTTCAAAGAATATGTAAGGGAGTATCAGGAAGAAGAGAACGAAGAGGAAAAAGAGAATATTGCGATGCTTCTGAAGAAGGAACTGAAAGACAGTTCTGCGTTTACTGCATTTAAGAGATGGCTGATATGGGATAATGAGGAAAAGTATGGGGAATTGGAGAAATTTATTCCTGAGAATCAGAAGAAAAAATTATTTGACATTTAAAGGTGGATGGCGCTAACCATCCACCGCTCTGGAAAACCAGAGAAACCTCGTCGGTCAAAGTGTTTTTAATGTATGGTCTTGTCGACCAAAATACTTGTTGATTTGATTATACATGATTTTATGAAAAATCCACAGGAAAATAAAAGAAATTGGTGGAACTAATCTATCCTGTTAGCTGGAGGTAGTAACATGGAAAATAAAAAGATTGAAAAGTCTTGTACAACGTGTGAATTCAATTTTGGCAATATGTGTGCTGGTTATGGAACTCGTACAGATAATGGCCAAGAAACATATGGAATGCCTATGGAAGAGGCTGAGAAGATGTTTCCAACAGGTTGCGCCGATTACGGGATATCATTAGATGCCTTTGTAGAACAGGAAAAAATGAATGGAAGATAGTTAAATTGCAAAAAATTAAAAGGCAGGCGAGGGGTTCCTGTTCCAGGTGGCGATAGAAAATGGGTAGAACGCAAAATTAATGCTGCTAAAGATCAATCGGTAAATATGTTGGAACAATATAGCAAGTATGAAATACCGCAATTCATGAACGGAAAAGGTGACAAATGTACATTAAAAATAGGAAAAACATATATTGGAATCATAATTCTTTATAATGAAGCTATTGAGGATTACAAGAGAATTGTAAGTTGCAAAAGGATAGACGAGCAGTTTCAGTGTTTTACATACAATGATTTTAAGGTATGCTGCGAAAAATTAGTTATCCCAAGAGATATAATAGAATATCTGGAGTTCCGTAAAAAAATAATACAATCGGATAAAATGTGTAGCGCTGACGAAGAACTGATGGCAGAAGAATTTCTTTGTGGAAAATATGGTACTTCAAACTTGGATCCTCACGAATTGGATACATTTAGGTGGTTCTTAAAAACTTATCAGAGTCGATAATCTCTTGTATCAACTTTAGTGCACAGTCTCTTTTTGTGTAAAGAATTATAATTCATGTACACGACATGCTTCACAGGCAGATGGTGTTGTTGCGCATCCGCTTAGTGCTGTCTCTCGTAGTTCAACGGGAAGTCGTTTTCCGACTTTGTACATCGCCTCGAGCATTTCATCAAAAGGAATGAGCTGTGGGATGCCGGCAAGGGACATTTCAGCTGCAATCAGTGCGTTGGCAACACCGGCTGCGTTACGGTTCTGACAAGGGTATTCTACCAGTCCACCGATCGGATCGCAGACAAGTCCGAGCATATTCATGAGAACTGTAGAAGCGGCATCCAGACATTGCTTTGGAGTTCCACCCATAAGTTCAACAGCGGCAGATGCTGCCATAGCCGATGCAACACCGACCTCAGCCTGACACCCTCCGACAGCACCGGCAACAGTGGCATTTCGCATGGCGAGGTAACCGACAGCGCCCGCATTGAAGAGAACCTGCCTATATGTTTTTAGTATAGCAAGCGCGACGGCAGATGTAAATGATGTTAGGGGGGAGTATCCCAAAGTTTGTGTAAACCTCCAAACTGATGTAAGATAGAATTACTCAGTTTGGAGGTTTATTTTATGGCAAGAAAAAAGGATTCACCACAAAAAGCAGCGCTTAGAGAACTCATGGGA
>ENA-OQNN01001262-OQNN01001262.1-human-gut-metagenome-genome-assembly--contig:-NODE-1262-length-18150-cov-5.389502_pt1 | contig 18150 bp, 24 predicted proteins | sample MGYA00242624_ERZ504870 | MGnify/ENA primary metagenome ERZ504870 (study PRJEB26092, sample SAMD00036379) | human gut metagenome | host: Homo sapiens | study: EMG produced TPA metagenomics assembly of... | reverse complement strand
TACTTCAGCAAATACTGAATATGGACGCCTAAGGTGGGGAGCTTAAGCGGCGGAATAATGGCGCCATTAGGAGCTACGGCTATCTGACCCAGTTGGATGGGCAGACGATGCACCTGCCGCAGCAGGGCGCAGATATGACCATGCAGTAAAAACAAACAAAGGGACCGCTTTCCGAAAAGGGGCGGCGATCCCTCTTTTTGCGTCCTTTTCGGTGAACGGTCACCGGAAGGGAGTGCAAGAATGACGAAGGAAACCGTCGCCCTGTATCTGCAAAATGGATTTAAGGGGCGCAGAAATGTGATCAGCAGCCGGGAATTGGAGCGTGTGCTGGGCATCAGCAGGAACGAGCTGCGGCGGCGCGTCAACCGTCTGCGGCAGGACACCGTACCCATCGCGGCAGACCAGCGGGGCTACTACTTCGCGGAAACGGCGGCGGAGGTCTATGATACCATCCGCGGCTTGCAGAAAATGCGCAGCGGGCTGGACGCGGCTATCTCCGGACTGGAGCGTGCATTGGAGAAATTTGATGCGTGACAGCCTGATAAAGCTCATGCCTTGGATGGGCGGTAAGGGACAGCTTATGTGGGCCATACAGATGCTCCTGCCCATCCACTATAAAACACTGGTGGATGTGTTTGGCGGCAGCGGTATCATCACGCTGAATACCGCCGTGCCGAAGGGGTGCCTGCAAATATATAACGACTTGAACCACGACCTGTATAACCTGCTTTTCTGCGTCAAGCACCGCCCTATGGCCCTGACGAAAGAACTGAGCTTTCTTCCGATCAATGCCCGCGACGAGTTTGATGTGCTGCGCAGACAGCTGCAGGGTGAGGACTTCACACAGCTGTATCTGGATGAGGAGCTGCAGCTGGCAGAGCAGATGTTCCCACCGCCGGAGGCGGAGGAGGTCAAGCGGCTGCTGCAAAGCCGTGCGGAGCTGTCGGATGTGCGCCGTGCCGCCGCTATCTACAAGCTGCAGCGATACAGCTATAACGGCAACGGCGACAGTTATGGTGTGAGCTCCTGCGATATACAGCGATTTTTTCGGGATATTTGGGAGTGTTCTCACCGCCTGAAGGATGTAGCGCTGGAGAATAAGGATTTCGAGAGCATCATCACCACCCATAATGACCCGCAGACCACGGTCTACTGTGACCCGCCCTATTATGAGGCGGAGCGTTAAGCGGTGGAGTTTCCCCGCAGTGACCATCAACGGCTCCATGACGTACTGGCGCAGCACAGGGGCTTCGCCATGGTGTCCTATAACAACTGCGACTATATTCGCAGGCTCTACGAGGACTTTTTCATTTATGAAGTGGAGCGTCCCAACAGCCAATCCAAGAAGAAAAATGACATATACCGGGAATACATCATGACCAACTATGACCCCCGTGTTTTTGCGTCGCAGATGACGATATTCGGCGATTACAGCAGCGATGGGAAGATATGCCGACTGGTGCATATCCCGGAACGACCTTTGAGAACTTGAGGAGGATCTATCATGAAGAACGAAATGACACTGGACAAGACCGGCCTGACCATCCCCGGTAGTGAGTTGGCAGAATGCGGCATGGCGGGCGTAGATCTGTCTGCCCAGATGACGCACAGCCTTCTGCTGCTTATGCCTCGTGAGATGACAGCGGTACAGACGGCAGACGCACTGGCCGGACTGTTTGACGCGGCATCGCAGCTTGTGTCTGCCCTGCTGGACGCCTGTCGTATGCCCTGCTGCAAGGACTGCGATTCGGACGTGAGGGAATTCGACCTCGATGCCGTGCCTGCACCGATCCGGAAGCTGCTGCTGGATAGCGGCTGCTGCCCGGCCCTGCTGGAATGCTATCTGGAGGAGGGAGATGTGGTCTATGCTGCCGAATGAGGCAATGTACCCCTACACGGCGAAGGAGGCAAGGGACAGGGGCGAGCTGGAGGTGTGGCGTGCCAATTTTCGCACCAACTGTGCCTGCGCCGGGGCGATAGAGCTGGCGATCCATCGGGACTTTGACGGGATGTATCTCAAGGACGGCTGCGCCAAAAGCGTCATTGACCAGTACAGCTATAGGCGTGTAGGGTATGTGCTGGCCAATACGCTGCAGATGCAGTCCTACGATGGACGCTACCACGAAACCAATAAGAAATGGAGTCGTACCATCTTCGTGCCCGAGGACGGTGGACACCGCCATACCTTCCTCATTGGCAGCCATCCCGCTGTGCTGGATGGCTTTGTCCGTGACTACCGCGGAGAGCTGGCGCGGCTGCACCTGTTTGGTGCGGAGCATTGCCTGCCGGATACCGGAGAGCAGGACTTCACCGGCAATGTGCTGGTACTGTCGCCGGACACACTGCGGGAGGACTGCTGGCAGCCGGAGAACCAGCTCTGGCTGGCCCATAGCGGCTTTGGCTGTCTGCCCCACGCCTGTGGCCGCTCGGTGCTCTGCACCTGTCTCGTGGATGGCGAAACGACCCGCTGGAATCGCAGTGAGTTCGTAGGCGTTATCCGGGACGAGTACATTCCGGATTGGGCGGCAGAGAAGCTGGCCGAGCTGCGGCAGAGCCAGGACGCGCCCACCATGGGCGAAATGACGATGTGAAGGAGGAAGCTATGAAGTATATAAAACGTGCAGTGCTGGTCTGCGGTGCGGCGGCGCTGCTCTGCTGGTTGTTTTCCGTGGCGGCTTACGCCACTGGCAGGGGCGATGTTGCCGGAGCCGTGGAGAGTACATGGGCGGCGGCTTCCGGACAGATCAAGACCGTTGTCAACAATGTGGTATTTCCTGCCATTGATATGATCCTCGCCATTTTCTTCTTCGTGAAATTGGGTACTTCGTATTTTGACTATCGAAAGACGGGTCAGTTTGAATGGACTGCACCGGCCATTCTGTTTGCGTGTCTGGTTTTTACCCTGACCGCACCGCTGTACATCTGGGACATCGTGGGTGTGTGAGCGTTTGGTAAAAATACCCTTGCATAATAGCATTTTAAGAGTATAATATAGTTATAAAACTGCTATGTAAGGAGGGCGAATATGAATATCAAACCAAGCGCTGCCATTCGTCAGAACTATAATGATATTGCGGAACTGTGCAAGACCACCGGTGAACCTGTTTACCTGACCAAAAACGGTGAGGGCGATTTGGTCGTTATGGACATTGAGGCATTTACCCGCCGCGAGAAAATGCTGAAGCTGCGTGAGGAATTGCTCGCCGTGGAAGAAGACCGTATGCATGGTGCACCGGACTATTCCATGGACGACGTGTCCGCCATGATGGAATCCGCGATCCGGGAGGTACGCCATGCCGGAGCATGAAACGTATCGGGTCGTTATTTCGAAGCGTGCCGCCCAACAGCTGGTAGAGCACGCGGCGTTTATTGTGCGGTTGGATGAAAAACTGGCACACAAGCTGGTTTCCGATTTCCGACAGGCAGCAGAATCTTTAGAAAGATTCCCGTTCCGCAATCCGGTGATGCGTTCTGATGTCTTTGCCGTTGAGAAGTACCGCAAGCTCATCTTTGATAAATACCACATTCTGCTGTATCAGATAAAGGGGCAGGTAGTATATGTGGAGTATGTGATAGATGGGCGGCAGGATTATCAGTGGCTGCTTACAAAGTGAGTGGGTAAGACGATGCAGTATACACTGATGCACAAGAATATCGCGGTTGCCGATATGGAGCTGGATGAGGCGACAAGCTCTATCCAGCATATCGATGCGGTGTACCGTCCGGAGCATCTTCCGGTGGCTACGGCATCAAAACGGGACGGCGTGGATCGTGCCGCGCTGAATGCATGGTGGATCGACCGCTGCATCCCCGCCAGCCGCTCCGGTGTGCGAAAGGCGCTGGAAACGCTGGAGCTGCCAAATACGCAGGTGCTGCTGACGCGCTGCTTCGGTTTGAGCCTTTCAGATCAGTATTGGGTCAGACCCCACGGCAGTGACCTCCGGTGGGAGCGTATCAACTTCTTCGAGAATCCCTTCTCGAAGGACATCGGTGATGTCCTGTTGGGCAAGGCCACAGACACAGCAAATTTCGATTTAAACTCCCCGGACAACACGACCATCGGCTACCTGAAAAAACGGTGGAAGATCATAGACGGAAAACGGTGCCTGCTGAAGACAGGAAGTAATCCCTTCATGCAGCAGCCGTTCAACGAGGTGATCGCATCACTGGTGGCGGAAAAACTGGGTATCTCCCACGTGCCCTATACGCTGCTGCGGGATGATGACACGCCCTACAGTGTCTGTGAGGATTTCGTTACGCCGGACACGGAGCTTGTCAGCGCGTGGCGCGTGATGCAGTCCATGAGAAAAGACAACAACACCTCGGTCTACCGCCACTATCTGAACTGCTGCGAGGCGTTGGGTGTGGAGGGTATGGAACACGCGGTGGATCAGATGATCGTGCTGGACTACCTTATCGCCAACGAGGACAGGCATCAGAACAACTTCGGACTACTCCGCAGTGCAGATACACTGGAATGGTTGGGCGCCGCACCTATCTTCGATAGCGGCTCCTCCTTGGGGTACGATAAGCTGACACCTCAGATCCTCTCCGCCCGTGCCATGAGTGTAAACCATTCAAAAAGACGCACCATGAACAGCTCAAGCTGGTGACCTCCTTCGGCTGGATCGACTTTGATAGGCTGAGGGGCGTTGAGCAGGATATCCGGGACATCTTGGATCAGGCCGGTGAGTATGTGGACGAGAGCCGTAAGGCTGCGATCATCTCTGCGTTTTCCTCCCGGCTTGGGCAGCTGATGGTCTTGGCGAAGGTGCAGCGGCAGGAGGATGACGTGGCACAGGATGTGGAACAGGACAGGACGCAGGACTACGGCTTTAAGATGGAGCTGTGACCTGCAACATAATACGATAACAGGAAGCACTCTGCTGACGGCAGAGTGCTTCCTGCGTTTACGGAGGTGAGAACTTATTTTTATTTGGGACTTTGTAGCCGATACAGTGCTTGGTCAAATCGTGGACTGGTTCTACGGTCAGATCGTGGGCTTTCTCGGCAATTTCTTTTCGGAAATGGGAAACATGGGCGCCGAGCTCTTTGCCATGAGCTGGGTACAGAGCGTGGTGTTGTTTTTCTCCTATCTGGGCTGGGCACTGTTTGCCATAGGGCTGGTGGTAGCCTGCTTCGAGTGCGGCGTGGAGTATTCCGGTGGCCGCGGTAATGTCAAGGAAACGGCTTTGAATGCCATGAAAGGTTTTCTGGCGGTCTCCCTTTTTACGCAGGTGCCGGTGCGCTTGTATGAGCTGGCGGTATCGCTGCAGGCCGACCTGACGGCAGGCATCACCGGCTTTGGGACGACCAGCATCGGAGACGCAGCAAAAGCGGCGCTGGAGGATTTCAACGCCGTGGAGAGCCTGACATCTTCCGGGCAAATCATTTTGCGGGGCTTTGGCCCGGTGACCAGCGGACTTATGGTCATCTTCTGCCTTGCGCTGATGGCCTATGCGGTCATTAAGGTCTTCTTCGCTAACCTTAAGCGCGGCGGTATTTTACTCATTCAGATCGCGGTGGGCAGTCTGTATATGTTCTCTGTACCGCGCGGCTATGGCGACGGATTCATACAGTGGTGCAAGCAGGTCGTGGGGCTGTGTCTCACGGCTTTTTTGCAGGCCACTATCCTTGTAGCTGGCTTGATGGTGTTTAAGGATTACGCGCTGCTGGGCCTGGGGTTGATGCTCTCTGCTGGTGAGATCCCCCGTATCGCCGGTGCGTTCGGACTGGATACCACCACGCGGGCCAATATCTCCTCGGCGGTCTACACGGCACAGAGCGCGGTCAGTATGACGCGGGCGGTGGTGGCCGCGGCGAAATGAGAGTTATCACCATGGGAAGTCTTTTCGATGGAATAGGAGGCTTCCCGCTGGCGGCCATCCATAACGGCGTTGTGCCCCTGTGGGCCAGCGAGATCGAGGCTTTCCCCATCCGCGTCACACGGGAACGCCTGCCGGGGATGCTGCACTACGGGGATATCACGAAGCTGCGTGGGGACGAGCTGCCGCCTGTGGACATTATCTGCGGCGGCAGCCCCTGTCAGGACTTGTCCGTGGCTGGAGCGAGGGCGGGACTTGCCGGTGAGCGTTCCGGCCTATTTATGGAACAAATCAGGATCATAAAGGAGATGCGAGATGCAGATGTTTTACGAGGACGAACAGGTATCCATGTTCGCCCCCGATTTATGTGCTGGGAAAATGTCCCCGGCGCATTCTCCAGCGGGCAGCAAAAGGGAGATGACTTCCGGGTCGTTCTGGAGGAAACACTCGGAATTGGTGTATCAGGAATTCATGTTCCTGAAAATCACCCTTGGGGATGGCGATATTCTGGGGCAGCCATATTGGGAGATTTTGTCTCCCTATGTTGGCGAGTCCTCGACGCTCAATACTGGGGTGTGCCCCAGAGTCGTAAGAGGATCTTCCTTGTGGCAGATCTTGGAGCCCCATCCTCAGCGCAAATACTATTTGAGCCGGAAAGCCTGCCTGGGCATTCTCCGTAGAGCACGGAAGCGCGGGAAGGAGTTGCCTGCAACGCTGAAGTTGGCGTTGGAAATGCAGAGCGGCCTGCGGATGATCGATTTGGTAATATTGGCGCAGATGGGGCTTATCAAGGCGTACCATATCAACCAGAGGAACGAGGGTATCGATCTGGGCGATACGGCGGGGGCGCTGATGGCGACCTCCAATTTGCAAATGCAGACGTTTGTCGCCGGCTTCTCCGCTGGTGCAGGAGCCAGTGCAGGCGGCATCGGTTACCGCGAGGGCGTCGCACCGACACTGAAGGCCGGTGGCAGCGGAAACAGTATGCCAACCGTCCTGTGCATCAACGATCAGGGTGGCGAGCGTATGGATGTGACGGTAGATAAAACCGCCACGCTTCGGGCGCAGATGGACAACCACCAGCCGCTGATATTTGAGAGCCACGGTATGGACGCTCGCTATCGACAGATGGGCAGTGTGGCTCCGGCCATGTCGGCACGCTGCGGCACCGGATTTTCTGAACCTCGTGCACACGATACAGATTCACACGATTGACAATGCAGAGGAGGGACACTGGTAAGAGTGTCCCTCCCGTATCGTGTTTTGTGAGAGAAACCTTTATAATGCATTTGGGCGATTAGTCCAAGTGAATTGTAACAGGAGGAAAATAATGCGGGAAGAAAAAGCATTTCGTGTAGTTGTTTTTCGTTTCGAGACGGATGCCAGTACCAATTATACACGGTATATGATTACGAAAAATTATATGCCGTTTTTCCCTGGCAACCAATGGCTCGAACTGAAAAGCATACGAAAGACGAGCACTGGAAAGGAATATGCAAAGAAGCTTGTAGCGTTTTTGAACTGGTTGGATTCAAGAAAGGTCACATACGAAAATGCGACAAATCACCATGTGCGAGAGTTCTTACATGAACTCGTATTTGGTAACTTGGCGGACGAAAAAGTACTATCACTACAGTCATCGGTGGGATATTCAACATTAACAAAGTATGTCACAGTCATCACGGGTTTTTATGGCTGGCTGGATGATATGCGACAGACAGAGATGCTTTGGAAGAAAAAATCCGTACAGGCGAATTGCTCTTTTCTGTATGGACAAATCTATTCACGGGAGTATAGATATTTGATTGACGGATATGCTGCCAGGCTTAAGTCCAGTCGTGATTACACCAAATGGTACGACAAAGCAACAAAAGAATTGCTATGTAGAAACTTCAATACTCTGCGGGATGAAGCGGTGTTGCGCCTCACCTTCGAGGGATTTCGAATCGATGAGGTTCTTAGCGTTACGCTTGACAGTTATGATGCCATAGAACAGCTTGTACAGCCAACAAGGTCAAAGGGACGAGCTAATGCCAGAAATGGAGAAAATAAACTCAGGCTTGTTGCCCTCCCCAAGAAAACCTGCGAGGTTATAGACAAGTACATCCAGACTGAAAGGGCGGATGCCGAGAGTGAGAGCGGCAAACTCAGTCAGTATTTATTTATAAATCTGAACTCCGGAAAAAGACAAGGCCTGCCTATGTCTTATCATAATTACCTAAAGATATTAAAGCGGTGTGCCACTCGTGCCGGGCTCGATGCGGCGAAAATACGAACCCACAATGGGCGCAGCACAAAAGTTATGGAATTTCTTGAACATCAGTCCCTCCATCCAGAAGACAATATTACCGATGGCATTATCATGGAAAGCTTCGGCTGGAGGAGCTTTTCATCTATCGATCATTACAGGAATCATAATAATCCCATCATAGCAAAGTCAGTCATGGAAAAGCTGCATAGGGGTGGTGAGGAAAATGAGTAAAGCAAAGCCGCTCACTGCTGAACAATGCGAAGCCGCAAGAGAGGCCATGCTTACGGGACACAGTTTGTCAAAAATATCCAGATGTGCAGGGGTTGTTGCTACGATAGAGTATATGCTTAAAGACATACGCTTACTGGAAACATATTTGCAGAGGATGGCCTCTGCCATTACTCAGAAGCGAGAACAGATATCCCATAGTGCATTGTTGCTTTCAATGTTCCATTACGAAATGTCTTCTCTGTCGCTATATGATCCAGCATTCAAGGAAATGCTTCTTAAGGCTGTGGAGCAGGAACGTATTATCCAACGGAAACTTTTCGTTGCAGGTAATTCTACAGAAGTGACACCTTACCGTGATGTTTGGAAGTTATATGAGCCGTATGGGAATGTATTACGGCTCAAACGGCTTGATTTCACAGCCATCAAACGGCCTTCTCTGCGGTCTGAGGTGAAATATTATTTCTGTTATCTATTTGAACAAAAAGGGAAAGTTTATGTGCCTCTTTTTGATGCGTGTAAGCTGGCAATCAACACACTTGCAGATATTGCGCCGGAGGTCATATATTTTGCGGATATAACGGAAGGTCACATCAGGGCACTGGTTTTAGCCCTTGAAGCAATGCGGAAAAATGATGGGGAACCATTGTCTCAATATTATATTGCAAAATCCGTAAACGGTCTAAAACGGATCATGTGTTACCTCATGAGCACTGAACGGGACACACAAATTAGAGCGCCAAGGCCGCGCACCAATCCGTTTGATATTGTTACATTTCACAATCTTCGCCAGTTTAACACACCTACCGAAATCATTCCGGAAGAAGTGGTGGAGCAATTGGACTTGCATCGAGAAGAAATGCCCTGTCAATACAGGCTGCTATACGATTTATTCATGAATACAGGACTGAGATTGAAAGAAGTGTACCTTCTTGAAGAAGACTGCATTGAAGAATCTCGATACCCTAATGTCTGCCAACTGAAATATATTCCGCATAAAACACTAAGTGCAAGACATCGACGCGGAGCTGGGGACTACCACAGGATCATGATACCCAAAGATATAGCTGGAAGGCTTTCCCAACATATCATTGAGGATGCTGAGGAAAGAAAAATAGCGGGGACATCGTATATTTTCCGAAGCAGAAGGTATGGGTATGAGAGAGCAGTTATTGACTCTCAACCATTTGTCAAATGCATCCGTGGGATTATCAGAAAGTATGATATATGCGACGAAAATGGAGAACTCTGGCACTTCACCATTAAACAATTCCGTAAAACCCTGGCTGTTAGGTTAATTGAAAACGGAGCGACTACTGTTGAATTAGCTTATTGGCTGGGGCACTTATGCAGCGACACGGCGGCGAAATATTATGCTGAAGTTCGGAAGAAAAAACTGGCCGAATTAAATACTGCATTTTTCAGAGAAAAGTTTGAACTTATCATGACCGGCGAACAGCTTGAAAATTATACGCAAGAAGAACGCAGGCTCCTGTACACAGATTTCTGCCTTGGACAACGCCGTGTGGAACTTGGGTTTTGTGTTCGGAAGTTGACAGATGGGCCGTGTATGAACCGATGCAGCCTCTACAATTGCGTGGATTGCCATAATTTATGCACTGGAAAACAGTATCTTCCATACTGGAAAAAGCTGCTGCAGGAACAAGAAAACATTTTGAGCAGGCTGACGGAGGCGTACAAAACGGATGGCATTACAGATTATTCAACGTATCCTGAGTACAAGCAGGAATACCGCTTGTTGGAGTCCTACCAAAGCGTTGTAGGCATGATTGAGAAAGGAGGCCGATTATGAGTAGTGCTATCCTTGCTGAAAGCTATGATGCGGCAAAGCTGGAAGAATATATCCGCTTTGTCGAGCACCTTGGACCCAATGTGCAGTTTCATGAGAATAAGTGGCTGTGCAGCAATTTGCGCCGCAGCCCCGCAGAAAAAAGCAGTGCGTTTACGCTATACTTTGGCAGAATTCCAAAGCTTCACAAAGAAGCGGTGAAGTGTTTTGTGGCAATCAGCCTTATACGCGGCAAGAAGATATCTACCGTCAAGGCATATATGGATGATCTTGTTCGTTTTTTTGACTTTTGGTCACTTAGCAAAGGCACCTTGCCGCTGAGTAATTGCGATGAATTTGCTGCGACCGACTTCTACCGTTACCTTGAAAAACGCGGGCTTGCGGAGACAACCTGTATTGGAGTTTGGTCATCGTTGAGTACATTTTTTGAAACAATGAATGGTATTGATGGCGTAAAGGGTAAAAATCCATTTGGTGTATCCCCCTATTGCCGCCAACGCAGGTACGATGCAAAGTATATCCCTGAGCCCGTTGCAGTTCAGTTAGATGCTGCATTCAAGAGCGATGAGATCGCGCTCTATCTTCGATGCGCATATTGGCTCCTCAGGCTTATACCTTCACGTATTGGAGAGATCCTTGGCATGAAGATAGACTGTCTAAAAAGGTTTAACGGTCAATATGTTTTGTTTATTCCTACATGGAAGCAAAACGGAGGTTGGCAACAGCCAGCCACGAGAAGTATTCACTTGGAAGATAAGGGAATTGCCGGATACCTCATAGGGTTAATAAAAGAGCAACAGGAAACGGCGCGTCAGACCCAGGAGTTTCTGCCAGAAGATAAAAAAGGAATGCTGTTTTCATACCGACAGAGTTATTGCCGTAAAGGAAAACCTACATATTCTACCAAGCTCTGCTTTGTGGCATCAATATTTACTGTCAACGACCATTTTCGAAATATATGCCGTCGTTACAACATTTTGGATGAAACGGGAAATGTCTATGTGGTGACAACGCACCAGTTTCGTCATAACGGCATCACAGATCGTTTGGCAGCCGGTTTCACTGCTGCCCAGATAGCTGAGATGACAGGCCATCACGGAGATGCCATGATTTTTAACGCCTATGCACATTTGAATCTTATGCCAGAAACGATCCGTGAAAAGCAGAATTATGTATTAGCTGAACGGCAAGAATCAGATAAACGGTATGTGCTATTTGGTGGTCGCATCCTCAATATGGATGAACAAATGGAGCAGCGCCTTATGAAAAACCTCAGAGCGCACCGTGTCCGTGGTGGCATATGCAGCGACATCACCAACTGCAAAAGTGATATGTGGAATTGCCTTGAATGCAAAGCCTTTGTGCCCGATGCGGAGCAAATAGAATACTATCGCGAGCAGATATCTCTTTGGCGTGAAAAACAAGTACGTTTTTCGGCATTTCCAATCATTTGTGAAAATGCGAAAAGAAATACGGAACTGTTTGAATCCATACTAAAATCAATTGAAACGGATGTGCAGAGAAATGAAGCGAACAATACCTAAATCCCTCGTCCAGCGGCAGGAGAAAACTCGCAAGGACACCGTAGAAATGGTAACACAAGCAATTCTTGTCTTGGAGTCCCAAGGCTACAATATCAAAATCAAGGATCTGATAAGCGTAACCGGTCTGTCCCGTTCCGTTTTTGCCAAACCTCATATTCGCGAAGTGCTGGTAGAATACGGAATCATTCAAACACAAACTCCTGAGAAAACCGCAGGTGCCGAAAGCACACGCAGGATGGATAGGTTGATTGCGGAAAAGAACGGTTATATCCAACGGCTTCTCCATGAAAACGAGCAGTTGCGTTACGAGGTCGAACTTCTGCGTGGAAAAGTACATATCCTCACGCACAAGGCTGCAGCGCAGGGCGAGGAACTTTTCTAAACAAATGTAATGATAGCACGATGTGAACCGGAATGTTTTCATCGTGCTATTTATTATATAAAAAATTTGTCCCACAAGCAAGGACACAACAGAAAGGAGAATGTAATCGTGTCAACAGAAAAGATAAGAAAAACCGGCGGAAACAATGTTCCGCTGGTTACGCAGGGAGATGATACCTTCTGCATTACTGGTAATGCGATAGACCGTCAACCTATGAATGGAGGAAATGGGATTGGATATCAGCAAGGCATTGCCTACACCCTTACCGCCACCGACCGCTTATCTGGATATCCAGATAAGCGGTCTAATCCCGAGGATTGAGTTATCCCGAGATTAGGCGTGGTCTGTTCGCAAACGTCTTGGTTTATCAATGCTTTTTGTGTGTTGTTCATAAATAACCTCCAGATAAGAAAAATTATAAAAATACCTCTATAATGGAGTTGGCGGCGAAAGTCGACTAACTGCATTCAGAGGTGTTTTTATGTCCGATGAAATTGTATTTGATGTTCTATGCACAAAAGTGCTGGATGCATTGCGGGCTCTGGGGCTTGGTAAGTTCAGCATACGAAACTACTACTACGAAGGAATGTGGCCAATCATAAAGGTCTACCGTTCCGAGGGGGTGATATTGTATAGTGCTGCCTTTACAAATGAAATTGTGGATCGTTTTCGCTTGGAACACGAAAACGGCTTGGTAGTCGACCGAATCTGGGCGAAAGTCAGAAAGGCTGCAGCTCTCTTTGAGGAGTATGTCCAAACCGGAAAAATCGTTTGGAAACGTGTTAGACCTGCTCCAAAAATCCCCTTGACTCCGTACTATCAAGAACTCCTGTGTAGCTTCTGTCAACATGAAGCGAATACACGAGCCATTGGATTTGAGAGTCTACGGGACGAGGAGAATGTCTGCCGCAAATTCTTTGCATACCTCGATGCCAGCGGTTACCATACTTGCCAAGATATTAATTTAGTAAATGTCAACGATTTTCTGCTGTTCATCGCATCTCAACGAAAATCGAGCATGGACAGAGTGCGCAACACATTGAAACATCTGAGCGCATACTTGGTGTCCATACAAAACTGCTGCGATTTCAGCGCCGTATTGACTACTCGTCCTGCACCCCGAAAGAAGCTGCGACCTGCCTTTTCCTCAAAAGAGGTTCATACCGTCATGGATGCAGCGGCAAAAAATCCATCTTTATCGCTCCGCGATACTGCTATTTTTGCTGTTGCCGCCAGTTTGGGACTGAGAGCTGGGGACATTGTTCGCTTAACACTCTCGGACATTGACTGGATTCATCATGAAATACGCTTCGTACAGAACAAAACCGGAGTGGAACTGCACCTGCCTCTCGAAGCATCGGTAGGAAACGCCATTGCGAACTATATCCTTCACGAGCGGCCTAAAACACAGTCCCCAGCGCTCTTTGTGCGTTCCCGTATTCCGTTTGACTTTATGACTTCGACTGCTGCAGGAGACCGGCTCAGAAAATATATGAAACTCTCTGATGTTGATTATACTCCGGGTGACGGCAAAGGCTTTCACAGTTTCAGAAGGTATGTTGCCAGTTCCATGATAAACCAAGAAGTACCGATCGATATAGTGAAAGAAATCTTAGGGCATACGCAGATAGGCTCCATGAAAGCATATATGCGGATCAGCCGGGACAAGCTGGCAATGTGTGCACTCGGACTTGACGGTATCGAGGTTATTCAGGAGGCTCTGTTATGAAATATACTTTCACGGGGGCATTTGCACCTTTTATCTGCGGCTTGATTGAAAAGAAACAAGCCCTCGGCCATGACTACCACGGAAGTGCATGCATTCTTCGAACTTTTGATAAATTCTGCCGTGAGCAATTTCCGCACGAGACCTGCTTGACTGCGGAGTTAGCTATGAAATGGGCCGAACAGTCCAAGACTGAGAAAAATCTGTCCAGATTGAATAGGGTATCTGTGGTCCGGGAACTCGCTAAATACATGAATAGTGTAGGAGAACAGGCGTATCTTTTGCCGCTCCAACTCACGAAGAAAACCGGACGTCATATCCCGTACATTTATTCAAAAGAAGATTTGTCCAAGTTGTTCAAGGAAATGGATTCTCTGCAACCCAGCCTCAGATCGCCCACAAAACATCTGGTAGTATCTGTAATATTCCGAATGATTTACTGCTGCGGTCTCAGACCTGTAGAAGCCAGACGGCTCCGAAGAGAAGATGTCAACTTGTTTGATGGGACGGTGAATATCCTTGAATCGAAAGGACATAAGGACAGAATTGTTGTCCTGTCCGAAGATATGCGTGAACTGTGCAGAAATTACGACCAGCGCGTGGAAGCGATACATCCTGAGCGCAGGTACTTCTTCCAGAGTCCAAGTGTCCGAGGTGACGGAATGTACTCAATGGAGTGGATTATTCCGACATTCAGAAAGTTCCTTCAGACGGCAGGTATATCCGGATACGGTGAGATCCGTCCCAGACTTTATGACCTACGGCATACATTTGCAACACATCGGCTGTACCAGTGGGTAAAGGAAGGAAAAGATATAAATGCCTGCCTTGCGTATTTAAGTGAGTATATGGGCCATTCAAATCTCGAGAGCACGGCATATTATATTCATCTTCTTCCAACGCTATATACCGACTTGCCAGAGCTGCACCTTGATAGTTCCTTTGAGATGGAGGCGGACTTATGCGACTGAAAGATGAGAAGTTCTATAAAACAGTGAGGGATTTCCTTGACATCTACTTGATCAGGCACAAAGGCTATAGTTTAAATACACAGAAATCGTATCGAGAGGCAATAAATCTCCTTCTCCTCTATTTCAAGATGGAGCGTGGGCTTGAATATGCCAATGTTGGATTCGAGGATATCACTTACTCAAATATAACCGGTTTTCTCGAATGGCTCTCAAAATCCAGAGGATGTTCTCCGGCAACGGTGAATCTGCGTTTGATGGCAATTCGTTCTTTCACAAAATATGCAGGAATCTTAGATTCTGGCAAAATCTATATGCAAGTCGAAGTCGGCAACATCTCTATTCGGAAAACTCCGGGAAAAGTTGTGGAGTTTCTGACGGTACCAGCGTTGGAAACTCTTTTTGAGCAACCCAACCGCTTCAAGACGAATGGATATCGTGATTTCTGTTTTATGCGGTTGATGTACGACACCGCAGCACGTTGTCAGGAACTGGTGGATGCAAAAATTCATGATTTGATCATTCGAAAAACTCATGCAACAATCTGCCTTGCTGGAAAGGGAAATAAACTGCGAATAGTCCCAATCTCCCCATCTGTGGTTGAATTGCTCAAAACTTATCTGGATAAAGCACATCCGACCGAGCAGAGGCAGAGTGATGACTATCTTTTCTTTACAACGCATCATGGTTGTAAAAACAGAATGTCCACCGATGCTGTTAATCTATTTATGAAAAAATATGGTGAAACGGCAAGGCGGGCTTGCCCTGAAGTGCCGGAACGAGTACATCCACACCAACTTAGGCATTCCCGTGCCATGCATCTGTATCGTGCCGGTATGCCTCTTGTCCTTCTCTCTGAGTTTCTGGGCCATGCCGACGTCAACACTACCCGAATCTATGCATGGGCCGATACTGAGATGAAGCGGCAGGCAATTCAAAAGGTATCCAAGGCCACAGCAGATGATTCTATTGAACCAATATGGGCAAACGATGAGGAGATGATAAAGCGTCTTTATGGTTTGGCTTGATTTTACCACATTTTAACCGTGTTCATAATGCGACGACCAGCTATGATCTGGTCGCCGCAAATTTATTATCCGGAGGATTTAACATGAATTACAGCAGAAAAAACAATATCTCTCAACAAAAAAACGATGGCCAATCTGACTTCCTCGGGATAACTCAATCCTCGGGATTAGATCATCATGCCATATGCAAACCATACCAAACAGTAGTTGGCGCTCTATGTAAAGGAGACGAGAAGGGAACAGGAAACCAATATGTAAGCCAAGATAAGTGCGTCGTTGAATCACCATCACTAATTCGTCGTCTTACACCTTTGGAATGTGAGAGACTTCAAGGTTTCCCGGATAACTGGACGGATATCGAGGGCGCCTCCGATTCCGCTCGCTATAAAGCGCTGGGCAACTCTGTGGCGATTCCTTGTGTCGATTATGTTTTACAAGGAATCGCATGGGCCATCACAGCGCAGACAGCTTGAAATATTATGAAGGGAGATACGATCATGGAACCGATGAAAAACCTCTGCGGCTTGATTCCCGAGTCGCTTCATAAGCGGCTGATGGAGGGCAAGGACCCTGAAATGACAAACGGTGAGTACCTCACTAAGATACTCACCGCCTATCTGGACCAGCCTGCCACAGCGAAGCCGGAACAGCGCACCCTGGCCGTTCAGATATCAGAGGACATGTTTCAGCAACTGAAGTCCTACCTGGACGCCCATGCGCCTATGACCCAAAAGGCGCTGATCCAGGACCTTCTGAACCATGCGCTGGATCAGTGGGAGCAGGGCGAGGAGTCGCTCCAGGATGCCACGCTTCAGGACAACAAGAAAGAGCGAACGCTGGCAATCGCCATGCCTGAGACTCTTTTCCAGCGCGTTGAGCAGTATCTCGGGGCGCACAATGGCGTATCCAAGCGGGCCTTCGTCGTGGGCCTGGTGTCGCAGGAACTCCGATCCTGGGAACTGGAACAATACCAGGGCGAAGCGCAGGAGCAGGACGGAACGCAAGATCAAGAGCTTGACCCCGAACAGGATGAACAGGGGTTTGGAATGAGCATGACGATGTGAGGTGAAACATGTACATTTATCCCGATAATCTGAAATCCAAAGCCACACTCTGGCTGTGGGCGCTGCGGGATCTCGCCATCATCGGTATCGGCAGTTTGATCTCTGTCTTTGCGCTCTCACAACTCGGCTTCTTTGTCCCTATCGTGCTGACTGCCGCATACGCATTCCTTTCCATTCGTATGGACGACACCAGCATTCTGGACTTTCTGCGTTATGCGGTTCGCTACTTTCTCCTCCAGCAGCAAAGCTATTCTTGGGGGATGACCAAGACAATTCAGAATCAGAGGTGATTATGAGTATGAGCAGAAAAAAAGAAAAGGCAGCGGCACAGAAAAAAGAAACAACCCGCCAGCTGATTGGGATTAACGACATCAGCGATTACGGACTCAAGACATCCAGCGGTATGCTGGCCTTCTGTTCCGTGAAGCCTACAAACCTCTCTGTGCAGCCGCCGGAGGCGGTGGGCGGACGGATCTATGCCCTGATGACTATCCTCAAGGGCCAGACGGAGATCGAGATGCTGGCCCTCAACTCTAAGGAGTCCTTCGAGGACAACAAGCGTTACTATCGGGAACGCACGGCCATGGAGGAACTTCCCGTGATCAGCCGACTGCTGGAGGCGGATGCCCGTTCCCTGGACCGGCTGCAGGTGCAAATGGCGACTGCCCGTGAGTTTTTTGTCCTGATCCGCTTCCGGGATGATCAGGACGCCGACTTCCGCACCCAACTCTCACGGGTTCAGAAAAGCCTGGAAGACCAAGGCTTCAAGGTGCGCCTTGCTGGTAAAGAGGACGCCAAGCGCATGCTGGGGGTGTACTTCGAGCAAAATGCCACCACCGAAAAGTATGAAGATTTTGATGGGGAGCGTTGGATCGTGCTGAACGACTGACGCTTATATAAACGCCTATTGGCCGTGGGAGTAGTCCCTTAGACGGCCATCTGGCGGAAGCGGATACCTCCCACGGTCGCAGACAGGAGGTATCTCATGAATAAATCCAGAAAGAAAAGAAGTCCCGCACCCATGACGGACTCGGGCGGTATCAAAGACTTCCTCGATATGATCGCTCCCTCCGTCATTGATTTCAAGGTCGATCACTTCCTCTGCGGCAACACCTACCGCTGCGTCTGGGCTCTCCGGGAATATCCCACCTCGACCGACGAACAGGCCATTCTCCGTCATCTGGGTGAGATGGACGGCGTGAACATCCGAATCTACACCCGGCAGGTCACTGCCAGCGCGGAAAAACGCATCATCCATAATGCGGCCAATCGACACAGAATGAACCGCTCCAGCACGGGGGCACCCACGCCGAACGACACCGCC
>ENA-OQNN01001257-OQNN01001257.1-human-gut-metagenome-genome-assembly--contig:-NODE-1257-length-18224-cov-3.972482_pt1 | contig 18224 bp, 16 predicted proteins | sample MGYA00242624_ERZ504870 | MGnify/ENA primary metagenome ERZ504870 (study PRJEB26092, sample SAMD00036379) | human gut metagenome | host: Homo sapiens | study: EMG produced TPA metagenomics assembly of... | reverse complement strand
TGCATAGTCTTTTGTATAGTCATGAGATACCTCCAGTCAAAAAATGTAAATCTGAAAAAATGGTTCAGTGTATATCCGAAATCGGATTAGTATGTCTGATTGTATATCTGATTTCGGATTTTGTCAAGATGGATTGGTGTATTCCTGTTACGGAGACAACGGATTTGAACGAGAGAGTTGAGTAAGAAACAATATTTTGTGTGAAGATAAAAGCACGCAAAGAATACTTGTGCGGTTGTTGGGGATATGTTAAACTGTTTCATATTGAAAATGAAAGTGAGGGAAGAAAATAGCAGATTATGAGATTATTGATAGATGAAAAAGAGTTGGCACTACTCTTAGAAAAGAAAAGAGATCTTATAGGAAATAAAGTAACTATTGATACAATTATTGCTGGAATTTCTTTTTTACTTTCAGTTTTTACAGCCAGTTATGATGATTTACTGGGGATTCGTGGAGCAGGAATCGCTTTAAAGACGATCTTTTGTATGATTGGAATTGTTTATTGCCTGAAAATTGTGAAAGATGTTTCAGAAATGGTAAAAAATAAGTATGATCATGAAGTACTGCTGCAGGATATTGAGCATTTGAATATGATTCAGCATAATCATTCTCTTATTGCAATAAAAAATCAAGTGGGTGAAGAAAAGCGTTATCTTGTATACTATGATGAAAGATGGGATTGCAAATTATTTTTAAATTATAAAACTCAGAATGGAAATAATGAAGCAGCGTTGAAGGAACAGGTGTCAGTTGATCTGAATTTGAATAGTGGCGATATAACGTGTAATTACGTAACATCAAGGGTACAGGAGAAATACTCTGTCAGCCATCAGGAGACGAGAGTTTATAATCACAGGTTATATGAGATGTATTTTAATAATATTCCTGATGAATTTAGAAAAGATAATTTTGAAATAAGTGGAAGGCATTATTACTGGATGACAATAGATGAGATGGAAAAAGATGACAATATAAAGAAAAAGAATTTAGACGTTGTTGATTTCGTAAAAGAATATATAAAATGAAATACTGAAAATGTTCAGAAGGTATAAAGGATCGGGGCAGTTTACCGGTCCTTTTTGTATCCCGATGCCTGATATACGTGTGGCTTTTCTTGTATTTGTCATGAAAATCGGATATACTAGGAATATTGAACAGTGATAGGATTTCTGGCATTCTATGTATTTCACATAACAGGAAGAAGAACAGGTGAGGAGAGAAAGAGATGAGCATATATGATCTGACAGCATATGAAGTACTTCAGCAGGAAGATTTATCTGATTTGAAGTCCAAAGGAACGCTTCTGAAGCATAAAAAGAGTGGTGCGAGAGTACTTCTGATGGAGAATGATGATGAAAATAAGGTCTTTACGATCGGTTTCCGTACGCCTCCGTCCGACAGCACGGGAGTTCCGCATATTATGGAACATTCAGTTCTGTGCGGATCGAGAGAATTTCCGGTGAAAGATCCTTTTGTCGAGCTGGTAAAGGGATCTTTGAATACATTTCTGAACGCAATGACGTATCCTGACAAGACGGTTTATCCGGTTGCAAGCTGCAATGATAAGGATTTTCAGAATCTGATGCATGTGTATATGGATGCGGTATTTTATCCGGATATCTACAAGCAGGATAAGACTTTCCGCCAGGAAGGCTGGAGCTATAAACTGGATGATCCGGATGGGGAACTGACGATCAGCGGAGTTGTATATAACGAGATGAAAGGAGCGTACTCTTCACCGGAAGGTGTGCTGGACCGCGAGATCCAGAGTTCGCTTTTTACGGATACGACTTATGCAGTTGATTCAGGTGGAGATCCTGAGGTGATCCCACAGTTGACTTATGAGCAGTTTTTGGACTTCCACAGAAAGTATTACCACCCATCCAACAGTTATATTTATCTGTATGGCGATATGGATATGGAAGAGAAACTGAGATGGCTGGATGAAAAATATCTTTCTCACTTTGAAAATGAACCGGTTGATTCAGAGATCCATCTGCAAAAGCCATTTACTGAGATGAGAGAAGTAGTTCAGAATTATTCGATTACGAGTGAAGAAAGTGAAGAAGATAATACTTATCTTTCGTATAATAAAGTAGTGGGAACGTCACTGGATGAGAAATTATATCTGGCATTTGAGATTCTGGATTATGCACTGCTGTCTGCACCGGGAGCACCGCTTAAGAAAGCCCTGATCGATGCAGGAATCGGAAAGGATGTATCCGGTTCTTTTGACAGTGGAATTTATCAGCCGGTATTCTCCATTGTTGCAAAGAATGCCAACGTGGAGCAGAAAGAGGCATTTATCAGTACGATTGAGGATACACTGAGAAAAATTGCTGAAGAAGGAATCGATAAAAAGGCACTCCGGGCGGGAATTAATTATCATGAATTCCGTTTCCGGGAGGCAGATTTCGGAAGTTATCCGCGGGGACTGATGTATGGACTCCAGTTATTTGACAGTTGGTTATATGATGAAGAAAAGCCTTTTATCCATATGAAAGCAATCCCGACCTTTGAGTTCCTGAAAGAGCAGGTTGAGACAGGATATTTTGAAGAGCTGATCCGTGAATACATTTTAGACAATCCGCATGGTTCAATCGTGATCATCAGACCGGAACAGGGGATGACGGCACGTATGGATAAGGAACTGGCAGATCGTCTGCAGGCGTATAAAGAGGGTCTTTCAGCAGAAGAAATCGCAGCTCTTGTAAAAGCAACGAAGGAGCTGGAAGCGTATCAGGAAGAAGAGTCTGCACCGGAAGATCTTGCAAAGATACCGGTTCTCGGACGGGAAGATATTTCAAGGGAGATTGCACCAATTTATAATGAAGAGCGTCAGACAGACGGAGTGAAATTGCTTTATCACGATATGGAGACGAATGGAATCGGATATGTGACAGCTCTGTTCGATCTTTCGGAAATCGAAGAAGAACTGCTTCCATATGCAGGAATCCTGCAGAGTGTTCTCGGCATCATTGATACAGAGCATTATGGATACGGAGAACTTTTCAATGAGATCAATGTGCATACCGGTGGAATCGGAACTTCACTGGAGCTGTATACAGATGTGACAAAAGTGAAAGAAAAAGAGTTCCGTGCAACGTTTGAAATCAAAGGAAAAGCACTTTATCCGAAGCTGGATGTACTTTTTGCCATGATGCGTGAGATCCTGATGGAGTCGAAGCTGGGAGATGAAAAGCGTCTGAAAGAAATTTTATCCATGCTGAAGACAAGACTTCAGACCTCTTTCCTTTCAGCCGGACATACGACAGCAGTACTGCGTTCACTTTCCTACACTTCTCCGATCGCAAGATTCAGGGATATTACCAGTGGAATTGGATTTTATGAAGTTGTAAAAGATCTGGAAGAGAATTTTGAAGAAAGAAAAGAACTGTTGATCGAAAATTTGAAAAAGATCGCAGGACGTATTTTCAGAAAAGAGAATCTTATGCTCAGTTATACTTCCGCACAGGAGGGACTTGCAGTACTGGAAAAAGCAGTGCCACAGTTTGCAGATTCACTTCATACGGGAGAAAAAGAGAGCCACGGACAGTGCATCATCCACTGTAAGAAGAGAAATGAGGGCTTCAGAACTTCCTCCAAAGTCCAGTACGTGGCAAGGACCGGTAACTTTATTGATGGTGGAGCAGAATATACGGGTGCATTGCAGATTCTGAAAGTCATTTTAAGTTATGATTATCTGTGGCAGAATGTACGTGTAAAAGGAGGAGCGTATGGCTGTATGAGCGGCTTTAACCGGATCGGAGAGGGGTATTTAGTTTCTTACAGAGATCCGAATCTTGAAAAGACGATGGAAATTTACGAAGGAGTCGTAGATTATCTGAAGAATTTTGATATAGATGACAGAGATATGAATAAGTTTATTATCGGTACGATCAGTAATTTAGACCGTCCGATGAATCCGGCGGCAAAGGGCAGCCGCTCATTGAATCTGTATATGAACCGGATTACAGAAGAGATGATCCGCAGGGAAAGAGAACAGATCCTGGATGCACAGCAGGAGGATATCCGTGGACTGGCAACAGTACTGGAGGCGGTATTGGCAGCCGGAGAATTGTGTGTGATCGGAAGCGAGGAGAAGATCGAAGAAGCGAAGGAAATGTTTGGAGAGATCAGGACACTTTAAAATACTGGGATGAAAAGAAGAAGGAGCAGAGATGAAAGAAAACTTTAAGTCAGGATTTGTAACTTTGATCGGAAGACCGAATGTGGGAAAGTCAACCTTGATGAACCATCTGATCGGACAGAAGATCGCAATTACGTCAAATAAACCGCAGACGACAAGAAACCGCATCCAGACAGTGCTTACAACGGAGGAGGGGCAGATTGTGTTTGTGGACACTCCGGGAATCCATAAGGCAAAAAATAAACTGGGCGAATATATGGTGAATATTGCAGAGCGTTCTTTAAATGAAGTAGATGTAGTGCTTTGGCTTGTTGAACCATCTAATTTTATCGGAGCGGGAGAAAAGCATATCATTGAGCAGTTGAAGAAGGTAAAGACACCGGTTATTCTTGTTATCAATAAGATCGATATGGTAAAAAGAGAAGAAATTCTGGCTTTTATTGATACGTATAGAAAAGAATATGATTTTGCAGAGATCGTTCCGGTTTCTGCAAGGACAGGAGATAATACGGATGAGCTTGTAAAAGTCATTTTGAATTATCTGCCGTACGGTCCGCAGTTTTATGATGAAGATACCGTCACAGATCAGCCGGAGCGACAGATTGTTGCAGAATTGATCCGTGAGAAGGCATTACATTGTCTGAATGAAGAAATTCCGCATGGAATTGCAGTGGCGATCGATCAGATGAAGATGAATAAGAAAGTATGCCATATTGATGCAACGATTATCTGCGAACGGGATTCACATAAGGGAATTATTATCGGAAAGCAGGGAAGTATGCTGAAAAAGATCGGAAGCACAGCACGGTATGAGATTGAACGGCTTTTAGACTGCAAAGTGAATCTGAAACTTTGGGTAAAAGTGCAGAAAAACTGGCGTGACAGTGATTATATGATGAAAAACTTTGGATACAGGGAGGATGATATGTCGTAAATCTTAAAGAATCATACGTTTTTCTTTAAGAAATACGAAAGATAGTTGTTATTTTAAAATTATCGTCTAAAATGGAAAACATGGGAAAATTAAAGTTACTTAAAGGAAAAAATTCAGAAGAATTATGTAAGATCGTTTTACCACCGTTATTTACCTTTGTGGTAAATTCACTGGTTTATTGGGGAGCACCTTTGATCGTGGGGACGGGAAGATCGCATAACCTGTCCGGCGGCCTGGACGAACTGGTTCCGTTTATGCCTGCATTTATCATTATTTATTTTGGCTGTTACATTTTCTGGGTAGTCAATTATCTGATGGTAGCGTTTTATGAAGATGAGAATAAATACAGATTTTACACGGCAGATTTTTACGCACGGCTGATCTGTCTTGCATTTTTTGTGTTTTTTCCGACGACAAATACGAGGCCGGAACTTACGGGAAATGGGATTTTTATTCGGGCAATGCGATTTTTATATACCGTTGATAAGCCGGTAAACCTGTTTCCGTCGATTCATTGTATGGCAAGCTGGTTCTGCTGTATCGGTCTTAGAAAGTGTAAGGAGATTCCTGAGTGGTATAAGCTGATGTCAGTACTGATTGCAATATCGGTCTTCATTTCTACGCTTGCAACGAGACAGCATGTATTATGGGATGTGGCAGGAGGCATCGGGGTAGCTGAGCTGACCTGGTTTATCAGCAACCGGACGAATGGCTGGAAGACATATCAGAGACTGAATGAAAAGATATCTGTCGGTATAAGCAGAAGATTAGGACGATAAAATCATGGAAAATAAGAAAAAGATGGCGTTTAATGTGGTATTTCTGATCCTTGTATTCGCCGGTACAATTTATGGAGTCTTCCACGGGGAAGATCTTGGAGAGATTGCGAGGATATTGAAGACCGTGAATCTGCTGTGGCTCATTCCCGGATTTATATGCGTGATCGTATTTATATGGGGAGAATCCATCATTATCTATTATATGATGAGAACTCTTGGAATCAAAAGAAAAAAGTGGACCTGCTTTTTGTTTTCGTCTGTTGGATTTTTCTTTAGTTGTATTACGCCGTCTGCTTCGGGGGGACAGCCTGCACAGATTTATTATATGAAAAAGGAAAAGATCCCGATTCCGGTGTCAACACTGGTGCTTATGATCGTAACGATCACGTATAAGCTGGTGCTGGTTGTCATCGGAGTTGTGGTGACTTTTTTCGGGCAGGGATTTATACATAAATATCTTTATGATGTCAGATACGTTTTTTATCTTGGAACGGGGCTGAACGTTTTCTGCGTGGTGACAATGCTGATCCTTGTGTTTCATCCGGTACTTGCAAGAACAATCCTTGTAAAAGGAATGGCACTTCTTGAGCGGATGCATCTGATGAAAAGGAAGCAGTCCAGGCTTGACAGGCTCAATGCCTCCATGGATCAGTACCGGGAAACGGCAGTGTATCTGAAGAATCATGTAAAAGTGCTGGTAAATGTATTTGGAATTACGTTGTTTCAGAGATTTGCACTTTTTACAGCTACATGGTTTGTATATAAGGCATTTGGATTGTCAGGTCAGAGTGCGTGGCTGATTATTCTGCTTCAGTCAACCATCTCGGTTTCAGTGGATATGTTGCCACTTCCGGGCGGAATGGGAATCAGCGAAAAGCTGTTCCTGGTTATCTTTGCACCAATCTTTGGAACGGGGCTGCTTCTTCCGGGAATGATTTTAAGCAGAGGACTTGGATATTATACAGAGCTGCTTGTAAGTGCAGTACTTACGATCGTGGCTAATTTTACTATAGGAAAAGGGAAAAAGGTGAGAGAAAATGTTGGGAATTTATGATTATACGGTAGTGCTTACATATGTAAGTCTGATGGTATCCATCGGGGGAATGATGCTGTCAGTAAACGGACATCTGAATCTGGCCGTGCTTTGTCTGGCAATTTCGGGATTGTGTGATATGTTTGACGGGAAGATCGCACGGACGAAAAAGGATCGTACCGAAGAAGAAAAATGCTTTGGAATCCAGATTGATTCGTTGTGTGATATCGTCTGTTTCGGGGTAGGACCGGCGATCATCTGTTATTGTATTGGGATGAGAGGCCCGATCGGAATGGTGATCTTGATGTTCTATGTCCTTGCAGGACTGATCCGTCTGGCATGGTTTAATGTGACGGAAGAGTGCAGACAGAAAGAGACCGATGAGAAGCGTGCATGTTATCAGGGACTTCCGATTACATCCATGGCGATCATTCTTCCATTGGTTGTAGTGTTCCGCCCATTGCTTGGAAAAGAGTTTATGGTAGCACTTCATGCAGCGGTACTCGTAGTCGGACTTTTATTTATTACTGATTTTAAATTGAGAAAGCCGAAAAATGCAACACTGGTAGTGCTGGTAGTAATAGTGGCAGCCGCAGTACTTAAAATTTTACATGTATGTCAGTAAGGCAGGATACAGAGGAAAGAAAACGATGATTTATGTAGATAGAAATGGAAACCGAACAAAGGGAACAACGGGACAGGACAGGCTGCTGAAGTTTATTTATACGCATACCGCGACAAGACTTCTGATCCGTCCTTTTCTCAGTCCCTGGGTATCAAAGCTTGGCGGAACGTTTCTGAGTACAAGACTTTCTGCAGTGGCAATCCGTCCATTTGTTGAAAAGAATCAGATCAATCTCAGTCAATATGAAAAGCAGGAGTTTGCTTCTTATAATGAATTTTTCACAAGAAAGATCAAAGCAGAAGAACGTCCGGTGGAAATGGATGAAGAAGTGCTGATCAGTCCGTGTGACGGAAAAGTGAGTGTATATCCGATCTGTGAAAAAGGAAAATTTGAGATCAAGCATACGGCTTATACAACAGAGCAATTACTTCAGGACGCACATCTGGCAAAGCATTATTATGGTGGCTGGATCTATATCCTGCGGTTGACGGTGGATGATTATCATCGCTATTGCTATGTGGCAGATGGAATAAAGTCTTCGCAGAAGAAGATAAAAGGAATCCTTCATACAGTTAATCCGGTGGCGAATGATGCCTGTCCGATCTACAAAATGAATGCAAGGGAATACTGTCTGTTAAAGACAGAAACTCTTGGAACGGTGCTGATGATGGAAGTTGGTGCTTTGATGGTAGGAAAGATCAAAAATCATGAGCAGAGAAACTGCAGGGTCTGCCGTGGAACAGAAAAGGGAATGTTTGAGTTTGGGGGATCAACTGTGATCCTGATGACAGAACCGGGCAAAGTACAGCCGGATGAAGATCTGATCCGGAATACAGAAGCCGGGTATGAGACGCTGGTGAAGCTGGGAGAACAAGTGGGCAGAAAGATAAAAGTCTGAACATATAAGATTAAAAAATAGCCGGGAATGTATCCCGGAAGAGGAAAAGACAAAGGAAAAGTTTATGCAGCGGTCAGTCAGGGATTCAGAAAGACCGCAGCGTAAACTTATTTTTATAAAAATCGAGAATCCCATCAGTCCGCATTTTCCCAAGTTCTTTGGAAAGGGCAGTACGATCTACATTTAGATAGTCAGCGAGCTGCTGTCGGTCAAAGGGGATCTGAAAGGTAGTATTCCCGGCTTTGACAGATTCCATGGACAGATAAGTTAAAAGGCGGGAGCGGATCGTTTTAGCAGAAGTACAGAAAATACGATTCGATAAAACCAGATTTTTCTGTACCGAAAGCTTCAGGATATTTTGCATGATTTTTGCGTGCCATGGCTGAGAAGCATACCGATTGCTAAGGAGAATATCAAGATCAGCGAAGAGAACTTGTGTATCCTCTATAGCAACGACATCGACCAGCATCGGTTCATGGCAGATTGCATAAGTTTCGGCAAAAATCTGCCCCTGTGAAATATTGCTTAAAATACTTTTATTGCCTAAAAGATCAATATTTTCAATATTTACGCTACCGGATTCAATGATTCCGATTTCGTGGATCAGATCCCCGGTATGAAAGATAGTTCCATTTTTAAAGAAAAAAGAAGAACGCATGGAATGTAATTCTTTCATGGTCTCAAATTCGGATTCTGTGATTCCAAGGAAAAGCGGAGTGTGGAAAAGTTTCATAAAAATCTCCTTTCGTGGTTATAACCACATAAATATTAAATTTATTATAATATAATTGCAATAGAAATTGAAGGGAGAAGATATAATATGATAAGAAGAGTGATTCAGATAGATGAAGAAAAATGTAATGGCTGTGGAATATGCGTGACCGCCTGTCATGAAGGGGCAATCGGTATGGTTGACGGAAAGGCAAGACTGATGCGTGATGATTATTGCGACGGACTGGGAGATTGCCTTCCAAATTGTCCGACCGGTGCGATCAGTTTTATAGAAAGAGAAGCTGCGGCATATGATTAGGCAGCAGTAAAAGCTAATATGGAAAGAAAAGAAACCCATAAAGCAGATCAACTTCATTCCGCTGTGCATCGTTGCCCTGGACAGGCAATCCGCGAATTTAACAGGCGTGGTTTACAGGAAGAGGTATCTCGGGAGCCGGTGCAGTCCCAGCTTCAGCAGTGGCCGTGTCAGATTAAACTTGTTCCTGTTAATGCACCATATTTTGAAGATGTAAAATTACTGATTGCTGCAGATTGTACTGCATATGCTTATGCAAATATGCATGAGGAGTTCATGAAAGGAAAAATAACATTGATCGGATGTCCTAAATTAGATCAAATTGATTACAGTGAAAAGTTGACACAGATCATTGCAGAGAATAATATAAAAAGTGTGACGGTACTCAGAATGGAAGTACCATGCTGTGGCGGATTGGAGAATGCAGCAGTAAAAGCTTTAAAAAATAGTGGAAAATTTCTTCCATGGCAGGTCGTAACGATCTCGATTGACGGAAGAATTTTATAAGGGGAAAAAAGATGGCAGGAATTAAAAATTTTGAAAAAGCAGAAGTAGTAACATTAAAGGAGCAGATCGATTATCAGAAAGGCCAGGTCGTTTCCAAGACGATGGCACAGAACGAGCATCTCAGTGTAACCTTATTTGCGTTTGATAAAGATGAAGAGATCAGCACACATGAATCCGGTGGAGACGCATTTGTAACCTGCCTGGACGGAGTGGGAAAGATTACGATTGATGGAGAAGAATATATTCTTCATGAAGGAGAATCGATTGTAATGCCGGCAAAACATCCACATGCAGTTTATGGACAAGAACAATTTAAAATGCTGCTGGTGGTTGTATTTTAAATTTGTAGTTGTTGGAGAGATACGCTTGTAAATCAGAAAGCTTCTTTGTGGCGAATCGGATGCGAAAAACAGAGATATTCCTTCGCAGTGCAGGCCCGCTTTAGAGCCCTGCTAATGCACCTGCTCAGGAACACCCTGCTTTCCGCTGGCAGTCGCAGTAAGAAGTTTTTTCTGACTCCACAGCGTATCCACTCAATAATACAAATTTAAAAATAATAGGAAGAAGCCGGATGGCTATTTATTCAGGACATAAAATGCTTTCTGGGAAAAAGAAACTCGAAGTAGCGAAAGACTGATCAAAAGCCCTTCGCTTTACATATTAAAGAGGAGCAACCTAAAGAGTAGCACGAAGCATGATCTTTGCAGTGAAGACTCCATTTTCATAAGTGAAATTACAAGAACCATCGTTCTTTTCTGCCATTCTGCGGACAGACTGGGTACCAATCCCCAGACCTTTCCGTTTGGTAGAATGGAGCAGATGGTTCTTTTCTTTGATGATTCCATCAAAATTATTCTCAACCCGAATTAAAAGAAGAGAAGCTGAATGCTGGCGGATCTCAAGCAAAATCTGCTGCCGTGACATTGTAGTCTTGCGGCTGGCTTCCAATGCATTTTCAAGAAGGTTTGAAAGGATAAGACACAGATCCATTTCATCTACAGAAAGCTCCTGAGGCAGATCGACACGTGCATCAAACGGAATCTCTTCTTTCTGAGCCAACGCATAATAATATCCGATCACATTATCAACAGACTGATTTTCACAGAAATGAAAATCAAAGCCAGGAATTTTATCCATTGCGTTCTGCAGATAGTCCTTTATCTTCTCGAGATTGCCATCTTCGGCCAGGACAGATAATTGAACGAAATGATGACGGATATCATGTCGTGCCTGTCTTGCTTCTTCGATTGCAGATCTTAAATTCTCATATCGCTCCTGCTGTACAGAAAGAAACAGATTTTCCTGCTGCAGTTTTTGGTTTTTATTCAAAATGTTAGCCATCATCAGAAACATTGTGTAAAACAGTGCGAGAATAAGAAGAAGGGCGTAAACAATCACAATGTATCCGTGCAAGAAACGCTGTGTGTGCAGAATCGTATTATATTTTGGAATGAGAACAAGGTTCAATCCGATGATAAGAACCGGAAGTACCCAGAATACATACCATGTCTGGGCAAGATTTTCATCCTCGACCATGTCCTTGACAACGTGAGAAGCCGGATGCCAGATCAATATAACAAAAAGGATACAGAAAATGTTATATAGGACAGCAAATACGGAGAATCCAGAAAAAGCCTGTTCTTCAGAATTAAAGCTAAGCATAGCAGACGTTGCTCTTGCGAGACTGTTAAAGCAAGAAAAAACTGCACAGACAGCAAGATAGATGCTGACGGATTTCCATAGTGAGATTCGCAGTGTTGCCTGATACAGGATAAACGTAAGAAACAGAAGCGGCAGAAGAATCATTCTTGTTGATAAATGAAATCTGTTGCATACAAATCCACTCGAAAAAGAAATTATGACAAGAAGAGGAAGCATCCAGGCAATCATTTTCTTAGGTTTTTGCTTTAAAGATGAGTTCACAGGGAGATATGCAAGCAACATGCACGGAATCAGAACTGTAAATTCCAAAGCCTGAAAAATTATTGTACGCATTAGAAATCCTCCCTTTGAAATAAATAATCCATAAAGTGTTGTCGTGCCAGTTTGCTTAGTTCTCGACTGACAGCAATCTTGCTTCCGTCATCCAATAGAAACATCGTTCCATCAAAATCAACTGCATGTTCCATATTAATGATCGTTCCCCTGTTGCAGACAAAAAAGCGGGAATCTTCTTTTAATGGAGCAGTAAAAGAACTGAAGGATTGTCGGATGACAAGTTCTTTTTTTGCAGTTGTATGAATGTGGATCATATGAGAAAAATGATCCGCATGGACGATCGTTTTAAACGGTACTTGAAATTCACTCCCATTTACTTTCAATGGAAGTGTTTTCTCGGGAGTTGGGATTCTGGACAAAATCTCATCAGTTAAAGAAGAAAGTTCATCCTCGGTATAGGGCTTTACAAGATAGTGCATGGCACGAACCTGAAAACCTTCCAACGCATGATCCGAGGATGTTGTTGTAAAGATCAGCAGACAGTCTTTATTCGATTTCCTGAATTCCTTTGCAATTTCAATCCCATTTGCACCATCCATATAAATGTCCAAAAATAAAACTGTGATGTCCTGATCCTTCGAAGCTTCAAGAAATGCCTCCCCATTCTCATACTCACAGCAATGAAATCCCATATCTTTCTGATGAAAAATCTTTTCTAACCGTGTTCGTAGCAGAACACGTTCTTCCTTAATATCATCAACAATAGCGATTGTCATATGAAAATCCTCCCAGAGTTGTATCTGCTTGAAGGAAATATTACTTTACACACTACACATGACCGATAACAAGCAGATAGTTAAGTTAAAATCTAAAACTAGTATACCACAGAATGACAATTCGTGCCATTTTCGGGCAATTCGTGTCAGAAATATTGTAAAAAAAGATATCAAAAATATAATAAAAAGAAATGGAGTTGCCTAAATACGATGAGGAGGAGAGAAATACATGAAAAAAATCAAAAGAATAATGGCAGTGCTCATATGTATGACAATCACACTTACAGGAATACCAGTCAGTGTAAATGCAGAGAATTCCGGTGGAAAAAGTGTACAGACGATGGAGACAGGAAATGAATTATTTATTACACTTGAGGAAAATACGAGATATCGCTGGAATGTAAACGATAGTGCAGAAAAAAACAGTGTAGTTCATTTGGATACTTCAGGAGGAGATAATTGTCGTTTTCGGTTAGATCATATAGAAAATGAATGGTATGGAATTAAACATATTAAAGTTGATGGAACGGACCGTTTTGCAGATGTAGATGGTAAAAGTAAAAACAACGGTGCAGTACTTCATTTATGGGAGTCTTCAGACAGTAAAGTAAAGGGAAACAATCACCGTCAGTTTGCATTTTACTATATTGGTAATGATGCAAATGGAAATGCGAGGTACTATATTAAAAATAGAAACAGTGGAAAATGGATCGGATATGAAGGAGAACTGAATAATAACAATCCAAAGATCATTCAGACAGATGAGAAAAATAGAAAAGTCTGGTTGATTACAAAATCCGTGGTTCCGTTTACGGGAAAGGAAAGTCAGGTACTGCACAAAGATGATAAAACAGCCGTCTGTGAGATTCACAAAGCCGGAGAACTGGCAGCTTTAAACAGAATGGCGGATAGTCTGGTTCCTGGTGCACTTCCTCATTTTTATACAATGGGAACAACAAGTAAATGGAAGCTGACCTGGGTTAAGGATTATAATGCTTATCAAATCGAAAGCATTTCAGAAGGAGAAAAAGATACAGGACTTGCTCTTGATGTGCAATCAGAATCGGGAAGAATGAATACCACTATTAATTTGTGGGTAGAAGAAGAATTTGATCATAATCAAAATACAAGCCAGCTTTGGCGTTTTTTCAAACAATCGGATGGAACATACCTGATTCAGAATGCAAGAAGTGGTTTGTACATTCTGGAGACTGTTAATGGATTAAAGCTTGGAGAACAAGGAACGAAAATAGATCTGTCTATTTTGGCAGGAAACACAGAGAAGACGAAGTACTATTATGCAGAAAACTGGATGGCAAATATTCCGGATGATGCACTTTTATCATCTGTAAATATTCCGGCAACACATGATACAGGAACAGCAGGAGTTGTAGAGGATGATATACCACAGGTATCCATTACATCATGTCAGAATCTTTATTATGATGAACAGTTAAATATGGGAGCACGCAGCTTTGATATCCGTGCAAATGCGACAAAAGATGATGCTTCTGTGGCAGACGTAAAGATAGTACATGGAGGCGAATTATGGCAGTGTCAGGAAAAAAACGGAAGTGATCTTACATTACAGTCAATCCTCAATACCTCCCTCGGCTTTTTAGAGAAGCATAAGTCAGAAACAGTCATTCTTACAGTAAAATCAGATGCCGGTTCTACAATTGGATTAGAGCATGCGGTAGCTGAATTTATTGAAAAAAATAAGGACAAGGTCTACAGTGGAGGGGATATCCCATCAATGAAGGAAGCAAGGGGAAAAATCATATTTCTTCGAAGATTTAATCTAACCAAGAACTACGAAAGTTCGGTTGAACGTGCGATGGGATTTAACCTTGCGAATTGGGATGACATAAAATATAAAGATTATAAATATGCGTATAAATTATATGATGATGGAAAAAATCATGTGTATATTCAGGATGCATATAATACATATGGAAGTGAGAAGTGGCCGTATATATTAGAAACAATGAAGCAAACAACAGGACAGGATACAAGCCATCCGATCGAGTACAATTCTTGGGTATTTAATTATACTTCTTGCTCACGAGGAGCACCGTTAGGATTGACACGGGAAATTAATCCGAGATTATTTAAAGACGAAGGCAATTGTATTGACAACCGATTCCTTGGAACAGTAATGCTTAACTTTATTGATGATCCAATGGCACGGTTGATCTATGAGACAAACAGCAACCTGATATTTGAACCAAAGCTTCCGACACCGGAAGTAGAAGTTGAATATGGTCAGACACTGGCAGAAGCTACATTAAAAGGGATTGAAGATGCACCGGCAGGGGCATGGGTATTCAAAGATGCAGATCATGTTGTGACAGATCAGGAAGTGACAGATCAGACAAAATTTGAACTGATCTTTCAGCCGGCAGATAATAAAAAATACAAAAGTGTTACTATGTGCGTTCCGGTAAAAACAGTGAAAAAGTCGTAAGTCGTTTCAGCAAATGCAACAGATGAAATGGAAATCCAGGAGATAGAACAGTTGCAAAGTGAAGCGATTGATGAAAGCAGCAGTGCACGGAGAATTGTTGTCAATGCAGAAAAGAAAGCAAAGACATACGGAGAGATATTGACAAGTGAAGATCTTACATTTACGATCAGTGATTCAGAAAAGGAGAAACTTCTTCCGGGAGATACAGTTGATAGTCTTGGACTGACACTGAAAGCAACAACAATCGTACAGGAAGATATTTTGTCAGGAAGTACAATAGATGAAGATGGAGATGACATTCTTGGTGCTTATGGAAATGCAGGAAAATATGTTATTCTGAAAGATAATGCATCAAATAGTAATTATGATGTTGTAGTTCGTCCAGCATTCCTTAATGTATCACCAAAGGAAGCAGAGATAGAATGGAATGCGGCAGCACAGTATACATATACAGGAAATGCATGTGGAATAGAAGCAAACGTGAAAGCAGACAGTCTTTTAGAAAATGACAGCTGTGAGATTAAGAGACTGCTGAATGCACAGCGTACAGAAGTCGGCTCTTATAAAGCACTTGCAATAGGACTGACAAATGCGAATTATATCTTTTCCGGCATGAGACGTGTGTGTGTATGGAAATATGAGATCCTTCCGGCAGATCCGGAAGTGACTTTCCCTACAGTAGAAGTGACTTATGGAGATAGCTTGAGAAAGGCAGTTCGTACAGGTCAGTCAGGTAATGGTGTATTTCGTTTTGCAGATAATACTGCAATGCTTACGGTAGCAGAGAACCAGAGTGAGCAGGAGATGATCTTCACTCCATTTAATCCGAATTATAAAACAGTTACGTCATCAGTTCCTGTAACTGTATTGCCGAGAAAGCTTACAATCAGTCCGGAGCGAACAGAGAAAGAATACGGACAGACAATTACAGAGTATACCTGGTCAATCAGTGATGGAAGTCTGGCAGGGGATGATCAGTTAGAGGATTTGAAAATAAATGTCACATTGACAGCAGGAAATGCAGAAAAAGAAAACTGTAAGGTCGGTCTTTATGATATTACAGAAAAAACTCCGTTGACAGCAGATAATGTGAATTACACAGTACTGTTTAAACCAGGAACGCTGCAGGTACAGCCAAAACCACTGGGCGTTGCATGGAATACGGACGGAACTGTGATTGATACAGGGAAAGAAGCAAATGTGTCTGCAGAATTTACAGGGGTATTGTTCGAAGATGACTGCAAGGCGGTTGTAGAAGGTGGAAATGAAATCAAGACCGGAACATATACAGCCACTATTGTCGGAATGATCGGCGAACAGAGTGATAATTATGTGCTTCACGGAGAGGATACAGACTATCAGATAGAGTATCAGATCGTGAAGAAAGAAGAAACAAAGAATCCAACCGATTCAAAGGAAACATCGACAGGTACTGCCGGAAAGAAACCAACAGGAACTTCAGTGTCAGGAAAACAGGTGAAAACAGCAAAGACAGGAGACAGCATCAGCTACATCTGGATTCTGATGATTGCAGGATCAATCGCAGTGATCGGTGGAATGATTTATGTTATTAGAAGAAAACAGAAGTAAAATTAAAGTGAATCTATAAACGATAGATAGAAAGGTGTCAGGCATATGTGGAAGCTGTTATTTTAAACTTCGGCCTGCCACCTTTTGTTGAAAAAAGATGCGGTATATCCTAAATATGCAATAAAAAGTGTTTTTGACCGCATGTGTTGAGAGAAAAAGGAGGGGAAGAAATGAGCAAATTAAGTAAAAGAGCAAGAAATAGAACAAGAGTTCAGATGATACTGACAATGTTGGTTATTGTCTCAATTATCAGACAATTCTTTCTTGGAAACTATCACAATATGTTTCTTGGGATTCTAACATTGATTTTATTTATGGTGCCACAGTTTATTGATAAGAAACTTGGAGTGACAATTCCGGTTGGTTTGGAAACGGTTATTCTGATCTTTATCTTTTCGGCAGAGATACTTGGAGAAATCAATGCATTTTATGTAAAGATTCCGGTATGGGATACCATTTTGCATACAACGAATGGATTTTTGATGGCAGCCATCGGGTTTACGCTGATTGATTTATTCAACCGAAGTGATCGATTCTCAATTAAGATGTCCCCATATTTTGTGGCATTTTTTGCATTTTGTTTTTCAATGACAGTTGGTGTTTTGTGGGAGTTCTTTGAATTCAGTATGGATTGGTTCTTCGGAATGGATATGCAGAAAGACTGGATTGTTCCGGCAATCAATTCAGTAAAGCTGAATCCGACAGGAGCAAATGTCCCGATCCATGTAGATGTTCAGTCCGTTGTGATCAACGGTGAGACTTGGAATCTGGGCGGATATTTAGACATTGGAATCGTAGATACAATGAAAGATCTTATGGTGAATTTTGTCGGAGCTGTTGTATTTTCTGTAATTGGAATTTTATATCTGACACATCGTGGAAAAGGGAAACTGGCAGCTTCATTAATTCCGCAGGTGAGAGATACAAACTCAGAAGTATCCGAGAAATAGAAAACATAAAGATAAGAAAAAGTGGAAAGCAAAAATTCCGTTGAGTGAACACTCAGCGGAATTTTTGTACTCTTTTTGAGATGTCTTCCAGGTCTTCTTTGGAAAGTTCCGGGAGACGTTCTAATTTATCCAGGAACATCATTGCTGTTTCACGACGTTGCATCTCTACGATCTGTCCGTAATAATTGACCACAACACCTGTCACGATTGCAACAACGAAGATCGTGTAGATTGTGACGAATACAGAAACCAGTTTGCCAATGAAAGTCATTGCGACAATATCGCCGGAAAGAATCTGGGGTGCTTTGGTTCATTTTAGGATCATCCATAAAAGTTTGTATTTGTTAGGGTGATACGCTTGTAAAGAAAAAGACTTCTTTATGGCGAAGCGGACGCGGAAATCAGAAATATTCCTTCGCAGTGCAGGCCCGCTTTACCTCAGCCCGTTGACCGTTTGTAACTCGAAAGTGGAAATCTTCGTGCAAAGGCACTCGATTTACTTTCTCTAACAAACGCTGCAAAGTGTCTTCGGAACGCTCCTGCTAAT
>ENA-OQNN01001245-OQNN01001245.1-human-gut-metagenome-genome-assembly--contig:-NODE-1245-length-18295-cov-6.077444_pt1 | contig 18295 bp, 18 predicted proteins | sample MGYA00242624_ERZ504870 | MGnify/ENA primary metagenome ERZ504870 (study PRJEB26092, sample SAMD00036379) | human gut metagenome | host: Homo sapiens | study: EMG produced TPA metagenomics assembly of... | reverse complement strand
TAATGCTATCATTTTGTTCACAAAAAATTGCTTGCTGTTTCATATAATTTTCCAAATTGCTCATTTGAATCGCTCCTTTCATTCTGTTACGAACTTACATACTATACTCAGATATTCTTGTTTCCAGTGCATTCAGCATTGTCTGTTCTTTTTCTTATTCTTATTCATTAGCAATACAATACAATGGAAAACTCAATTTAACCTCAACAAGGTTTGTTTTTTCATCCATGCAAAATCTTCTTTGTACAACAGACTGTTAGATATAGCAAAAACGGCCTTTCAAAAACAGTTAACTTCTAAATCAACTGTTTTTTGAAAGGTCGTTTCATCAGATTCTTATAGCAATCCAGCAAATAATCTCATAAATAATTGTCCCAGTCGCAAATATGCACTTCGTCCGGTTTGATATTGGTCTGTCACATCACGACATAAAATACTCCTCATTATCGAGTATGTTTTCATTATGAGCAATCTGGTCATCTGCCTTAGACTTAACTGTCATTAAAATTCTATGTATCGTTACTGCGTCTGTGATAGGTGGTGGACTATTCATAATTCGCTTATGTGTTACCTTTCCTGTCTTATCTTATTGATTGCCGCATATTTCGATATGCATATTTCCTGCCTGCATGTGATACACAGACTTTCTGTTTCATTTCCTGCTTTGAAGACACATATTTTCTTGTAACCCCAAGAATAAGCGCAGACAGATACAATGCCATCTGAATCCCCCATATATGTCCTGTAAAATCCATATACGGATTATACCAATCCAAAATTTTTGCCGTCACGCATACCAGACTGCATACGACGCATACATGTAATAAAGTTCCTCTTATTTTGTTCATTACAATCCCTCCGTGATAAAAATTCCATCTTCTACTTCATGTTCCGGTTTATAAGGGTGGTTTGCCACCTGATTCTTCATTGTCATAAAAGAGCAATGACCGCCATCCAGATTGTAAGCTGCTTTACAGCCTAAATCTTCAAATACCTTTGCCATCTCATCAAGGAACATTCCCCTTGAACTATCCTGTCTTCCATCTACAAGGAGCAGACAGTAATGCCCCGGTTCATAATATCCGATAGCAGTCCTCGGATGCGATTCCCTGATATAATCCCAAGTCAAAAATGTACTCTTTGCTTTTCCGCTTTCATCCAGTAAACTCGGACCGAAAATCCAACTCTGATATGCACCTCTGTCAACCAATTGCTGTAAATCAACCTGTCCCGGCTGGTAAATATCCATTGTCCCATCCCAATTTAAAACACAGGTTTCTTCCGTTGTCTGCTTGTTCCTGTATATCACGCCATTGCGGATAATGGTTCCATTATCTTCATGACGATTATTGCTGTAAGAATCTCCGTTCACTGCAAGAACAGACTTCATCCTTGCCGACATATCGGTCAATTTCTCTGAATAGCCCACGCCATAAGTGTCTTTCGCAAAGGCTGTCTGAAAGTAGGTAATATCCCCTACATAAATATCCGCAAGCACATAGGAAATCTTTGTCCCGTATTTTTCATGCTTCCCGGAATTGGACTTGTCCAGTTTTCCCGTATCATACTGATGATAAAATAACTGTACGGATACATTAGGACTGGTGTAGGACGTATCTGTGGATACAACCTGATCTGTAAATTTATCCGCAAATTTTTTGTGCCAGTCCTGCGTATCCATTGTTATATTTGTTCTCTGCAAAGAAGCATTCTGCCCACCTGTATCTTCCATCTGTATATCCGTCTGCTCCTCCATTTTTTCCATAAGCGTGTCCTGATTATTTGTATTTTTCGTAAAACTGCTTTGCATAGGCACTGCACTGACTCCTTTTTGTGGTATCAGATAATTAAATCCCCACACACCAACCATAATCAGCGCCGCCGCTGCTATATCAACGACAATCCACAAAATTCGCTTCTTCATACTTCGACCTTTCCGCCCGTAAGGGCATGTACTGTATTGTAACCGGATGAGCATTTCTCAGGCTTTCTTTCCTTTCGGAATATTACCCGATTTTGTATCATCCAGCTAAGAAGAAACAGCACACATTCTGTTATCAATTTCGCGGGATATACCGAAAGCCCCAAAAACTGTACCAATATTTCCAGAATGACATTATTCATAAATAAGATAAACGCTGCCAACTCAAAATACTCTAAAGCTGTACTTGCTTTTTTTCTTGTATGAAACACAAACCGGCAGTTCACGCAATAGTTATAAAAAGCACTTATCATCCTTGCCGCAATATTCGCAACAAGCACTAAGGCAGCGGTATGCGGCAAAAAAATCATGAACAGTGAAAACAGAACATAATCTAAAATAAAGCTGGAGAAGGATGACAGCATAAATTTAAAAATATCCTTATAGATTCTTATAGAATCCTGCACCGCTCGGAAATGAGAACCAGAATTATTTTTATCCCGGTAAATCGTATGGATCGGTACTTCCTCAATGGGAATTCCTGCCTTTGCCAGTACCATAAGCACATTCATTTCATATTCATACCGTTCCCCTTCTACGGAGATTAATTGATCCAAAAGTTTCGAACTAAATGCCCGAAGCCCTGTCTGTGTATCCGTAACCTTCACGCCGCTTAAAAGCCGGAATACTGTCCTTGTAATCTGATTTCCCAACCGGGATTTCAGGGGCATATCCTTTCCCACTTCCCGCACTCCAAGTACCATTGTTTTCCGGTGTGTTGCGGCAAATGTAAAGAGCTTCATCATATCCTCCGGCAAATGCTGACCATCGCAGTCCATCACACCGATCACATTTCCATCCCAAAGTTCTTCTTTCACATAAGTCAATGCTGTTTTGATTGCAGCACCTTTTCCACGATTTTCTGAATGCCTTAAAATAATGCTGATGTCACTTATTTTTTCAAAAATCGGCTGATATTTCTCGCCGCTCCCATCATCTACTACCACAATCCGGCACCCATACCCCCAAAGCTGGTCTGTAATGGTTACCAATATTTCATCTGGTTTATAAGCTGGTATAATTACAACTGACATCCTGCCATCTCCTTTCTGTCAAAATCTTATATTTCTAAAGTTTTGTTCCATTTCAGCCACTTCTGATTCATTGCATATCCAATATATCCTGCTGCAATCCCCACCAAAATACCTCCCAATATATCAGTTGGGTAGTGGACATACAAATACAATCTTGAAAATGCAATAAGGCACGCAAGAACCAATGCCGGTTTCCACAATTTTCTTTCTCCTGAAAAATAAAGCGCTGCAACTGCTGCAAAAGAAGCCGCTGTGTGCCCTGACGGGAAAGAAAAATCATCCGGTCTTGCAATCAATAACTGTATCTGTGTATTTACATCACACGGACGTATCCGGGCGAACAGATTTTTCAGGATTCCGTTACACACTACAAGATCGATACATAATGCAGCCAGTATTATAATTCCTGTTTTCCTTGTCTTTGGAATCAACAAAAGTATTACTGCCAGTACAATCCAGATCATTCCCGCATTGCCTAATTTTGTGATAAAACACATGACTGCATCGCCCACTGGTGTCCGCATTCCCTGTATGAAATCTAATATTCTAAATTCAATTCCCATTTCTCTCACTTCTTTCCTTTATCATCTGCATCCCTGCCACAAGCGCTACCCCCATCAGGCATGGCAATATCTGAAAGTTTGCCAAATTCATTGCTGCTTTCGGTATTTCCAATGTAGTCGGTCCCTGCATAATCGCATAGAAAGAACCAATCATCATACCCAGAATCATGTATATTGTCTGTGGGCGGAATCTCTCAAGACAAACCTTAATCGCTTTTACCACTGTCAACGCCCCTGCCAACACACCGCACCCAAAAAACATCAGACACGGAAGATAGGATAAATCTAAAGAAAGAAAACCTTTCACTGCTGTAATAACCGGAATATATGCCCCAAAAATCAAAAGCAGTGTAGAACCGGATATACCCGGAAGAAACATTGCGGAAATCGCAATCATTCCAATAAAAAACAGCTTCACTGCCAGCCCCACCGAAAATTGTCCCAAATCCATAGAGCCTCCGACAATTTTTCCATTTGCCCATGTAATTCCCGCTACAAGTACAATTCCAATCAGACAAAAAAGAATCCCTTTTCCGATTTCACGGAAACTATTTTTCTCTTCTTTTATAATCAGCGGAATCGCTCCAGCAATGAATCCAATAAACAAAGAACTGACAGCGTAAATATGACTCTCAAATAATGTTGACAGCACAACCACCGCCATTGCCATTCCAATGAGCCATCCCACACCCAATTTTGCCAGATACATAAACGCTGATTTTTTCTCTCTCATTTTGCCAAATGCCAAATTATGGATAGAACCAATAAAGCGGTCATAAAATCCCATGATAAACGCTACGGTACCTCCAGATACTCCCGGCACACTGTCTGCCAATGCCATACAGAATCCATTCATTCCTTCTTTCAACATATAAAAAAACCTCCTGTTTGTTTTCTGCAGGTATCTTAACAACCCACCCTAAACAAACAAGAGGTAATTTTCTAAACAATTCCTAAACTCTGTTTCTTTTCATTCTAATATGAAAGTCAATTGCTTCGCACTCTCCCGTATTCGCAATCCGCTTGACAGCTACTTGCTCATACGGTTAGCCCGTCCAATGTCTATGTATCTGTGCAAGCAAACTTGCCCATCTACATAGCCGCAGTCCGGGACTTTCATTCTAAATAATTGCCAGCAAAACCGTTCCTATTGTAATCAGCGAAACACCCGCAGCAGCCTTTCCCGTCAATCTTTCGTGAAATACGATCCACGAAAATGCAATGGTAACAAGCATACTCAATTTGTCTATCGGAACGACCACACTCGCCAGACCATCCTGAAGCGCCCGGTAATAACACAACCAGGAAGCACCTGTTGCTAACCCAGAAAGGCAGATAAAAGCCAGTTCTTTTTTCTCCGTTTTTAGGATTTCTTTCTGTTTTCCGGTAAGAAACACCATCAGCCATGCCATGACCAACACCACAGTTGTACGAATTGCTGTACCAAGATTCGAGTCAATTCCCGCAATCCCTATCTTTCCCAAAATAGCGGTAAGACTTGCAAATATCGCAGACAAAATCGCATAGACGAGCCATCCGTCACTCCCCTTTTCCCGCAATGAGATACCACTATGACCATTCGGTTGGTCAACAAGGTAATCCCTGTCCACTTTTGTATCTTTTTTATCTATCATAAGCAGCGTTCCCCCGCCGATCAGCAAAATGGACAGTATTTTTACTCCGGAAATTCCTTCCCGAAGAAAGATAAGCGCAAGTAAGATCGTCAGCACCGTACTGGACTTATCAATAGGCACAACTTTGTTAATATCCCCTTTTTGCAAAGCATGAAAATAGCACAGCCACGATGCGCCTGTTGCCAGTCCAGACAACACAAGGAAGAGAAACGTCCTGCCATCAATCTGCCGGATTTCTCCCCCTGTTCCTGTAATCAGCACCATCAGCCACGAAAACAGAAGCACAACGACTGTCCGGATTGCAGTCGCTACGTTGGAATCTGTTTTTTTTATTCCACATTTTGCAAGAACCGCAGTGATTCCTGCAAAAAAGGAAGAACCCACCGCATAAAGCATCCACATATTCTTCTCACTTTCCCCTACTTATTTAATCGGTATCCTGCGCCCCATACCGTCTCCAGAATCTGAGGATTTTTACTGTCATCTTCAATCTTTTCCCGGATACGGTTGATATGCACCATGACAGTCGCACTGTCTCCTACATAGTCATATCCCCATATCTTCTCAAAAATCTGCTCTTTGGAAAACACGATATTAGGATTCATGGCAAAAAACTTCAAAATCTCAAACTCTCGGTTTGGAAATTTGATTTCTTTATCCCCTTTATAAACCTTCCAACTGTTGATTAAAATACGAAGGTCACGGATTCTTATTTCCTCCGGCTCTTCACTGCTTTCTTTTGGAGATTTCCGCTGCAGGCGCTCATACTGCCGCAGGTTTGCATGAACCCTCGCCACCAGTTCCGCCGGATCAAAGGGTTTTGCAATATAATCGTCTGCGCCAAGACCAAGACCTCTTATTTTATCTACGGACTCCGTCCTTGCCGTAACCATCAGAATCGGTATGTCTATGGTATCCCTGATCTCCCGGCATACTTCATACCCATTTTTCCCCGGAAGCATCAGGTCAAGCAGCAAAAGATCAAAATGCTCCCGCTCCAGTATAGATGATACTGCTGTTCCTTCTGTTACAATTCTTGTTTCAAACCCTGCGGACTGGAGATAAGCCTCTTCCACCATACTGATGTCCGCATCATCCTCCACGATCAGGATTCTTTTATTATCCGCCATATTCAGTTACTCCTCTCCGGCGAAATGGGCAGTTCCAAATATACGGCTAATCCATCCGCATTTTCTGCCCGGACGCTGCCGCCCATTGCCTCCATTAAATATTTTACAATGTATAAACCAAGCCCGTTTCCTTCTTTTTTATTTCTGGATTCATCTCCCCGGTAAAACTCTTCAAAAATGTAAGGCAGTTTTTCTTCCGGAACACCGACACCATTATCCTGAAAACAAATGCTTACTCCTTTTGGTGTTTTCTCCAATTTGATTTTCATTCTAAGTGGTATCGTTTCACTATATTTCCTGCTGTTTTCCACAAGATTATCCAAAACCCTCTGAAACTGCTCCGGATCAATCAATACTCCTGCTGTGATTTCTTTCGTATCTGCGGTAATTTCCTCCTTCCCAGTCTCTATCACTTCCTGCTTTCCTCTCACATAGCTTTTCAGAAAGGCACCAATTTCTATGGTCTGCATGGAAATCGGCATATTTCCGGTTTCCATTCTGGACAAATAGAGAAGCTGGTTTAAAAGCATATCCATATCTCCTGTCCGCCTGTATGCCGCCTGCAGAAATTTCTTTTGTTGTTCCGGTGTAGACGCAACCCCATCCATCAACCCCTTAACAGTTCCTCTCATTGCAGTAAGGGGAGTACGCAGGTCATGGGAAATCCCTGCGATCATATCTGTCCTCGCTTTTTCATATTTCCGGTTTTTTTCCTGCTCCGCTAAAATAGATTCCTGCATATCATTAAACACAGCGCAAATATTTTCAAATTCCAGTTCTCCCGTATACGCAATATCCTGCGTCAGATCATTTTCCTTGATCCGTTTTGCCCCTTCCGCCAAAGCGTCCAGAGGCTCCATGATGTGGTCGGTCAGATTTTTCGTGAAAAGCTGGCTGATCAGCACCAGAACGATAATGCAAAGGATTCCGTCCGCCCCAAAAAACAAAATGAACTCATTCCTGTGAACCGTCCAGTCCTCCAGCAGATCATCTAATCCATCTCCATCTGTAACGCCTTCCACAGATGTCCGAAACTCCTCCTCAATAGATTCCGCATAGAATTTAACCACAAACAAATTTATGATCAAAAAAATAACAAGCGTTACGATAACCATCAGTGCATTTGACAAAAAGATTCTCTTTTTTACCGTTCTTTTTTCCATAAAAACCTCCCGTAACTTAGAAAAGGTCCACTGGACCTTTTCACGCATGCTTGGCAACCCGTAACAGGAAGGAAATCTCCCGATTCCCTTCCCATCCACTATACATCTTCCTCTTCACTCAATTTTTTCCCGCAATTACCACAATAATCTGCCATTATATCTACGGTCTGCCCACAATCCGGGCATTCTTTAGCAAACTGTTTTCCACACCTGTCACAATATTTGCTGCCACCCGGACGGATTCTTCCGCACTGATCACAAGTACCTTTCCAAACAGCATAGAAATAAAGGACTGCTATCGCTGCAAGATTAAAAAAGAATGTTGCCAAAACCCACACCCCACTGCTTATTCCCATACGCATAGATTTTCGGTATGCCCATATCATACAAAGCAGCCAATACCATAATGCAAGCCCTGTTCCTATTATACCGCAGCCTGCTATAAGTGCAATATCCCCTATTGATAAATGCGCTTCTTCACATATCTGTTCTAACTCCACTTCCGCTTTTCCGTCAGAATGTTCTTTCCCGTAATCTTTTCCGTCAAAATCATTAAGGTCATCCTGTTCATCTCCTTTTTCTCTATTCTGATACTCCCGGCTTGTTTTCACAGCAGACTCCCATTGATCTGTTCTGTCCTTGAAATTTCCATACAGTACAGCAGAGAATCCCAAAACCAGAACAAAACTAACTGCCAGAAACACAAGAACTGCTTTCTTGAAATTCATTTGAATTGCACGTTGTTTCCATTTTTCCAACATCATGATACCTCCCTTGCGTTCATACTTCCATGATACAATCCACTGTTAAACAAAACATATCTAAAAATCTAAACATTTCCTAAACGAATTACTCTGCTGCCCGTTTCACATCTGCTATACTCTATCCGAACAGTTTGGTAACCGTGGTGCCAGACAGGCTCAGCAGATTCTGGAACAGGCTGCAGCTATGTTTGCCGGTGGATCACTGACAGACGAAGATAAAATAGCTTTTATGGATGAGATCCAGAGCCTTTATCTGGATTCCAAAAGACGTGCAAAGAAATTTACACCGAAAAAATATCTGAAAAACCAAGAGGAAAAATAATAGAAGGCGGGATTATTGTACACCTAATCTGTTACCTTATAGTTACAAGGATATTTCTGCCCTTTTATTTTTTACTTTTGAGGTGATTTATTTGAGAAACACTTACATATATACAGAAACAAAGAAATTAATCAAGAAATATGGAACCCGAGATCCATTTGAGATCATGGATCAGATGAACATTGTGGTCGGTGAAACTTCCAGATATAAGACACTGAAAGGATACTGTTTTATGAGCTGTAAGACAATCTATGTCATGATCAGCAGTTTCCTTTCAGAAGAAGAAAAGATGATCGTTGCCGCCCATGAATTAGGGCATATCATCCTGCATCGTTCCCAGCTGAAAATGGCTCCAATGCAAGATGATACCCTCTACAATATGACGGATAATACAGAATACCAGGCCAATCTGTTTGCTGCCGATCTACTGATTGAAGATGAAGACATTGAAGAGATGGTTCAGAACGAAGACCTGGATTATTTCGGACTCTGCAGTTCTCTGAACGCAACTCCGGAACTCATGAGCTTTAAACTATACAGCCTGACAAAACGAGGCCAGGCTTATCATATGCCGATGGAGATACAGAGTAATTTCCTGGCGAAATAAAGAAGAATCCTGTTCGCTATGAGCAGGATCTTTTTGTTTGCGCTTCTTCTATGTCTTTCTTTTTCAATTTCTTTTACCTCTTTATCAACATACACAATGTGCAGTTAACTATAATTTGAGGTGCCAGGATTTTTCCCAACACCTCAACAACTAACTTAACTTCGTACGCAGTGGGCACAAGGTTGGCACAGTTACTTATTATTCATAAATAACTTTTCTAAACCATTTTTTTAATCATACTATTTTTTATTCTTTGGCTTTATTCCCCAGAATACTGCATTCATGAGTATTACGATCAACAGCACAGCAGCCATAGATACCCAGAATCCCATATTGAGTCCGAGCCATTCACAGGTTCCAAAAAGTGTCATCCATAATTCTTTCCAATTCATTCTTTCCACCTCCTAGAGCAGTTCGCCATAATAGCGGACATATGCTTTTTTCAAGCTTGTTGCCAGCATCATATACAGCAGAATACATGGGATCAGATATGCAAAGTATGATGCCGGTAATGCTACCAGACCAAGTGCAGTTCCAAATGGTGTGAACGGAATCACAGTCAGAACTGCAATACCTGTCATGGTAAGCAATGTTACCGGTGCTGATGCACGGCTCTGGATAAACGGAAGCTTTGGTGTGCGAATCATGTGAATGACTAATGTCTGGCTCCACATAGATTCTACAAACCATCCAGCCTGGAACATTCCGATATAACGTGCCTGCATAGCAGCAAGCTCTGCACCGCTGTAATGGGCTGCCAAATCATTGAACAGGATGCCCTTTGACACAAATAACGGACAGAATACAAAGTACATGAAAATATAAGTTGTAAAATCAAAAATCGAACTTGTAGGTCCAATCCAGATCATAAAGCTACCCACACTGGATGCATCCCATTTACGTGGTATTGCAATAAATTCCTCATCTACATTGTCCCAAGGAATCGCTGTACAGGACAGATCATAGATCAGATTCAGGAAAATCAGATGTACACTCATCATTGGAAGGAAAGGTAAAAGTGCAGAAGCAGCTAATACAGAAAACATATTTCCGAAGTTAGAGGAAGCTGTCATCTTGATATATTTGATCATATTAGCATAAGTTTTGCGTCCTTCTATGATTCCCTCTTCCAGAACCATCAGATCTTTTTCCAGCAAAATGATATCTGCGGATTCTTTTGCCACATCTACCGCAGTATCTACAGAGATTCCGATATCGGCAGCCTTCATAGCCGCAGCATCATTGATTCCATCACCCATAAATCCTACGGTATGACCGTTTTCCCTGAGAACGGAAACCACGCGAGCTTTCTGATCCGGTGTAAGCTTTGCAAATACCTCTGTTGTCTCTACTGCTTTTGCAAGCTGGTCATCTGTCATATGATCCAGATCAGAGCCCAAAAGCATGTTGCGTACTTCAAGTCCTACCTGTTTGCAGATTGTACGTGTCACCTTATCATTATCACCTGTCAAAATCTTTGTCGTTACACCGTGTGCTTTCAATGCCCGGATTGCATCTGCAGTAGACTCCTTTGGTGGATCAAGGAATGCCAGATATCCGATTAGTACCATCTCACACTCATCTTTTATACCAAATGCACCCACTGGAGAAGGATTGCTTTTTTGTGCTATGGCAAGCACACGGAATCCTTTGTCGTTCAGCTCGTCTACCGTTTTCAGAATACGCATGCGAACTTCTTCAGTAAGTGGCTTCACAGTGCCATCACACTCCGCAAAAGAACAGATGGATAGCATTTCTTCTACAGCTCCTTTTGTCACCATCTGTGTCTTTCCCTTCTTATCCTGTACTACCGTAGTCAGACGACGACGTGTAAAATCAAATGGGATCTCATCTACCTTCACATAGTTTTCTGACAGATCGAGGAGCTTTGGATCTGCCGCCTCTTCTTCCTCTGTTCTGTGAATGATCGCCAGATCCATCAGGTTCTTATAACCTGTCTGGAAGTAGCTGTTTAAATATGCATGGCGCAGTACTCTTGTATCATCTTCTCCATTCACATTCAGGTGATATTCCAGCACAACCTTATCCTGTGTCAATGTTCCTGTTTTATCTGTACAAAGAATATCAATGGCACCGAAATTCTGGATGGAATTCAGATTCTTAACAATCGTCTGCTTTTTGCTCATGGAAACGGCACCTTTTGCAAGGCAGGTTGTTACAATCATCGGCAGCATCTCCGGAGTCAGTCCGACAGCTATGGAAATACCGAACAGAAAGGCATCCAGCCAGTCTCCCTTTGTGATACCATTGATAAAAAATACCAGCGGAACCATGACCAGCATAAACCGGATCAGAACCCATGACACTGCATTCACGCCTTTGGTAAAGCTTGTCTCCACTGCTTCACCTGCAATTGCAGATGCCATGGAACCAAATAAAGTGCGGTCTCCCGTGCAGATAACCACTGCCGTTGCACTTCCGGAAATTACATTGCTTCCCATAAAAGCAATATTGCTGTAATCGGTGATGCTTTCTTTCTGTGCACATACCTTCGGTGTCTTTTCTACCGGTTCACTTTCACCTGTTAAGCTTGCCTGACTGATAAATAAGTCTTTGGCATCCAGAATACGGACATCTGCTGGGATCATGTCTCCTGCTGAAAGATGTACGATATCTCCTACCACCAGATCGTCCATAGGAATCTCAATTTTTTCCTGTTCTCTTCTTGTAACGGTACAAGTAGTTGTGATCATGGATAACAGTTTTTCTGCTGCATTTCCACTTCTGGATTCCTGTACAAAACGAAGCGTACCGGAGATCATAACCATGGTCAGAATGATCACCACTGTTAATGGATCAAAATCTTCCGGTGAACTTCCTAACAGAGAAAAATATGGAAAAACCATATCTGTCATAGTAGAAACAACTGCCAGACAGAAAAGGATCGCTGTAAATGGATTGATAAATGCTCCTGCCAGACGTTTCACAAGGGATTGTTTCTTCTCATGCGTTACTTTATTTGATCCATATTTTGCCCGGCTTACCGCTACATTTTCAACATCCAGTCCACGAAGTGTTGTGTGCAGACTCTTCAAAACCTCCTTAATCGGATTGGTGCCCGCATGTTCGATGCGATGGTTCTGCTCGTCACGGATCACAGCCTGCTGTGCTGCCTGACGAACAGCCATACGATTTTCTTTCTTATTCATTGGTCTTTACCTCCCTGTTTTGCAATTATTTTTTATAATATCGATCACTTTTCTCGATATACCAAAGATCAAATCCCGCCACAATAAACCATGCGATCATAGCAGTCACAAACCAGTGATTTTCAAAGCCTGGCCATAGACCTTTTAGCAGAAAAATCAATCCATTTAATGCAATGACTTCACCGATGTTACGACAAAGCGGCACAATTTTAATCTTTTCTTTCTCTTCCTGCGGCATGTTTTTCCAGGAAGAGAAATGAATATGGCCTTCTCCACATGCAAACATAAAACCGGCAATCGTGAAAATGATACCAAAAAAGATACAGGTTACATTCATGATTTTCTTCTCCTTTCATTGATTCCTCTCGTTATGAGCTTATTTATTTTCTGAAGCCTGATAAGCAATTTCACCATCGTAACTGCTAAAAAAATCCAAACAACCACAGATATTTGATACCAGACCTGTATCACCAAAATTTGGTGAGCCGGAAATATAAGACTCACACAACTGCATGCTGCAGTGAATAAAATATAAAGAATGAAAAAAATTATCCATCTTTCACTTTTGATTTTTTTCAACTACAACACCTCCCAACCTGCACTGATTACTTCCGGAAGTTCCAATGCCTGACCAACAATACCTTCCAGAACATTGCTTTTCGGTTTTCCCGCAGAACAATACTTCGCTATAATCTCGACTTTATCCCCCACAACATCTCCACTTTCCAGATGATTCAGATACAATGTCTTACTGGAATTGCTGTTGATCAGTAAAAGTCGTATTTCCTGTTCTGCATCTTCCTGACAAAGTACTGTGATGCAGTATTCTTTTTCAGATTCATCTCCGACAGCAATCGGATTCAGCTTTCTTGCAAGCGGACGCAGGATCAGATTTGAGCCAATCAAAATGCCTGCAGCGGAGACTGCCATTGTAAACATTCCTGTGCTGGCAAGAATACCAATTGCCGCTGTACACCAAAGTGTTGCTGCTGTGTTCATTCCTCTTACCGTACCGCTGTCTTTAAAGATCACACCGCTGCACAGAAATCCCACACCGGATATAATGCTGCTTCCCACACGAAATACCTGATCGGAACCATAAATCATTGGAAATAAAGTAAAGAAACTGGTTCCCATACAGATCAGTACATTGATCCGTATTCCAGCTGGATGCCCGGTTAACTGTCTTTCCAGTCCGATAAAAAATCCAAGTAACACGGATAAGGATATTCTTAAAACAAAATCTGTGTATACCATACATCTCGCCTCCCTTCGACCTCCTACAGAATACAAAAAAAGCAAGGAGAATCACATGACCAAAATCTTGCGATTTCCTTGCGATTTAGCAAGAATTAAAACTATGAGAAACACGCTCCGCGAGTTTCTCAAGTTATCGCGGCAGTCGCCAAGGTCTCGTGCAAGCACGGACTTTGGCTCGTTGCTCGCGTAAAAAAATAAGCGGACAAAAGCAGTCCGCCTATTTTATACCTTCTCATTAAATTTGTATCCGATTCCCCAAATCGTAAGTATATACTTTGGTTCATCCGGATTCGGTTCAATCTTCTTTCGCAGTTTTCGAATGAATGCCATGATATTGCTGTCATCCAAAAGATAATCTTCAGACCATACCGCCTTATAAATCTGCTCCTTTGTAAATACCTCTCCTCTGTTTTCAGCCAGAAAATACAGGATATCAAACTCCTTAGGAGTCAGGGAAACCGCTTGCCCCATCCTGATAACGCTCCTGCTTTTTGGATTGATCACTAATTCCCCTATTTTCATCTCATCTGAAAGATTGAGAGATTCAATTTCTGAATTCTTTATCGTACTAAGTAACAATGAATTTACATCTCCACTGATCATATCATAGATACCAGAAAGCAGTTCTTTCGCACTGTCACTTTCCGGTGGTTCTTTGATCAGCTTTTGAAGGAGCCATTCCTGCAGGACAGAATCCATGGAAATAACACTGATATTCTTTTTCACGATGGTTTCCCTCCTTTCAGATCAGCTCATGATATTTCTTTTGATAAACATTTTTGACCACCGTAGTCAGAAGCATATAGAGTAAGACTACAACAAATAAAAACAGGAAATACCTGATTGGCAATTTCGTCAATCCAATAATGCCTGCACTTTTGGTAAAAGTAAGCGCAGTAAAAGCAATAATTCCTGCAAGGGTCGTACACACAACCGGAATGGATGGACTGCTCTGTACAAATGGTATCTTCCTTGTCCGGAGAAAATGAAGAATCAGAACCTGCGTCCACATGGATTCTAAAAACCATCCTGTCTGAAACAGAGCAACATACTGCGACTGCATCACTGGATCTACCATGTTCAGATACGTTACTCCACCACACAACACTGGACAGAGAATATAATACAAAAACAGAAATGTCACAATATCAAATAACGAACTGATAGGACCAAAAAATAACATAAATCGTCCCAGTGTCTTTCCAGACCAGTCCCTTGGTGAAAGTGTTTCTTCCTCATCTACATTATCCCATGGAAGGATGATACATAAAATATCATACAGCAGGTTTAATAATAATATCTGCAAAGATGTCATTGGCAAAAAAGGTAAGAAGGCACTTGCACATACGATAGAAAAAATATTGCCAAAATTGGAACTCGCAGTGATTTTAATGTACTTGAGCATGTTTGTAAATGTTTTACGCCCTTCCAAAATACCCTGCTCTAATACGCCCAGATCCTTTTGAAGCAATACGACATCCGCTGCATCTTTCGCAGCATCTACCGCCGTATCTACTGAAATACCCACATTTGACTCACAAAGTGCCGGGATATCATTAATTCCATCTCCCAAATAGCCAACGGTGTGGCCATTTTGCCTTAAGGCAGCGACAAGGCGAACTTTCTGACCTGGCGTCAGTTCCGCAAAAACATGGATTTTTTCTACTATTTTACTGAGTTCGTCGTCCGTCATCTGATCTAATTCAGCACCAGTCAACGTGATCTCCGACGGGATTCCGACCCTTCGGCAAATAGAAACCGCCACATCTACCTGATCACCTGTCAGTATTTTCGGTATCACCTTCAGTCTTTTCAGAGCCTCCACAGATGTCTTAGCTGTTTTCTTCGGAGCATCAAAGAATGCAAGATAACCCATCAGGATCATATTATTTTCATCTGCAGGTATGATCTGATCCTGTTTCTCAATCTTTTTCTGTGCAACAGCAATTACTTTCATTCCATCCTGCAGCATCTCATCCACTACAGAATCTACGCTTGACATTCTGTCTTTTTCCATCGGAAGGATTTCGCCACGAAATTCTACATGACTGCATCGGGACACAATCTGTGAAATATTGCCCTTCATAATAAGCTGACAATCACCATTTTTATCTGTCACCAGTGTGCTGACAAACTTTCTTGAATAATCAAATGGGATTTCATCCTCCTTCTGATACTGCGTGAGAAGATCCGCAAAATGCTGTTCATGTCCGGGCATCGTCTGACAGGCAAGGATTGCATTATCAATCGGATTACATACACCTGAATGATAAGCACTGTTTAAAAAAGCAAGATCCAATACCTGACCACTTTCATTTCCCAACACATCCATATAGTATTCTAATAAAATACTTTCATTGGTCAGTGTTCCGGTTTTATCCATACAGAGTACATCCATACTTCCAAATCCCTGCATAGCATTAATATCTTTAATAATCGTCTGCTTCTTACTCATGCCAAGGCTGCCTCTTGCGAGACAGGATGTTATTACCATTGGCAGCATTTCCGGCATCAGTCCCACAGCTACAGACAGTGCAAAAGCAAAGGATTCCAGCCATTTACCACCGGTGATTTTCAAAAGTATAAATACAACAGGGATTAATACCGCGATAAAACGAAGCATGACCCAGGCAATCGAGTTGGCTCCTTTTTGAAAAGATTGTTTTTCATCTGGATCTTCTTTCGTAAAACTGCCATAGAGTGTATCTTTTCCAACTGCTAGCACGATACCCTCACCTTTTCCACTGATAACAGTTGTTGCCATAAAAGCCAGATTTTCAAGCTGGGTTAGGGATTCCGGATTACTGTAACTTAATGCCTGTGTATTTTTTCCCAGAATTGCACTTTCTCCTGTAATTGCTGCCTGGGAAAGAAATAGATCACTTACTTTTGTAAGCCTCAGATCTGCCGGAACACGGTCACCTGCTGAAAGCAGAACAATATCTCCAACCACCAGTTCATCAGCCGAAATTTCTTTTACTTCTCCCGCACGCCGTACAGTAATGCTTTCATGTATTAACCGGTTCAGCTGTTTTGATGCATTCTTTGCACGGATTTCCTGAACCAGACGGATTGTTCCGCTAATTAAAATCATTGAAAAGATGATAACAGCAGTTGTTGCATTTCTGGCAAAATTAGATACAAGAACCACATCTGTAACCAATGAAATGATTCCCAGAACCAAAAGAATACTATTAAATGGATTGATGAATGCACGCCGCAGTAATCGCAACATAGTATCATTTCTTCTCTTCGAGAAACGGTTTATACCATACTTCTCCCTCATCAACTCCACTTGTGATTGTGACAGACCTTCCTCGGATATCTCTAATTCCTGATATATTTGTGATACTTCTCGATAAGCATATTTTTTAATACAACAATCGATCAGTGTAGTTTTAGGCATATGGGCTTGCCTCCTTTCTCAATACCGATATATTTATTTTAACATCATCTTAAAAAAACTCCATGCTTAGATTCTTGCTTTTTTCTTGCGATTACATTGATAATTTAGTGGTTTTTTAACTACACCATCAATTATTTCCTAACTTTCATTCTTTTATCTCATCATATTGATCCGCCATCAGTCTTTCAAACCAGGTATTCATAACAAGGATGAACTGGCTTGCTTCCGACCATTCTTGCAGCATATCATCTAAAGTCTTATGCTTCATATATTTCTGCACATATACCCAACAGGCAACACCACTGGCTTCTGATACAAGATCAGCTATAGTTTTACGCATGACCTCTTCAATTTCAGCAACTTCTTCTTTTGGAATAACCTCATAAAGTTTTGGCGCCTTATACTCTAATTTCATGTCATTTTCATGTACAGCCTTAATCAGATTCTTCACTTTTTCCCTCGAGTTCTCTGGTACTTTCATGTACTCCCACATAAATGCTACCACAGCGGATGGTGTATCTTTTTTTAGTGGTGGTAACTGAATAAAATCATTGTTTTCGCTCATTTTCATATCCTCCTCACGATAAAATAAAATCAATAATACTTTCTCTTGTCATATCCAGTACAGTGTCTACAAACACTCCTGCAAACAGGATCAGATACAGAATAACACTCAGCACAAACAGGAATGCAACCTGTACCCAGTCATGATAACAGTATGCAGTTGCTATAATCAACAAAGTGAATATAAATCCAAGAATCCCTCTGACAACCGCATAAGTCTGTACTGTCATCTTCACTGCCAGGCCGATCACAAAAAGGATCAGCCATACCGGCAGTAATAATATCTTTCCAGCAAGTTTTAAAATAAACATGTGCACCTCCTATCTTACCAGTCCTGGCATATCATGGTTCACCTCTGCCTGATAATACCCGTTCATCGTAGACGGTGCATTAAACAGGGCTGCTAATAAATATTTCTTGATGTTCTTCACTTTGGTGGTGTTACCACGCATACAGTGTAAGACATACTCGATATGTGAATAGGTCAGCATCAGAAATTTTTTCTTCACCAGTGATGCCGGATACCAGTTGCTGGCAATCAATATCTTGTCATTTTTACACATCACAGTTTCTACGATCAGGTTCACGATTTCATCTACCTGTCGCATATCGTCATGATGGGTTACTTCCAGTGATTCATAATCAATGGTCTCTTTGACAAGGTTTTCATAAGCCTGATAATCCTCAGAGTGATTAT
>ENA-OQNN01001244-OQNN01001244.1-human-gut-metagenome-genome-assembly--contig:-NODE-1244-length-18307-cov-8.506381_pt1 | contig 18307 bp, 19 predicted proteins | sample MGYA00242624_ERZ504870 | MGnify/ENA primary metagenome ERZ504870 (study PRJEB26092, sample SAMD00036379) | human gut metagenome | host: Homo sapiens | study: EMG produced TPA metagenomics assembly of... | reverse complement strand
GCTAGAAGAACCAGCGAATATATTTGACAGAGTATCCAGAATATTTGGATAAGAAAACCGATGGCTTTGACTGTTATTAGTCTACACCATCGGTTTTCTCATGTCCAGCTAACCTCTGAACAGTAACAGCCGGTATGAGGGATGCGTAAAAAGGACTGGTGATTAGTAGACAAAAGAAATAAAATAAGATAGAATAAAAAGCAGCAGGGAATAGAACGTTGAGTATCTGAGAAAAATATCCTGCTGCTTTTTTGATACGGAGGTATTGCAACATGAAAATAAAAAAAATAAAATTTCAGAATTATACAGTTTTTGAAGAACAGCAGATTGAATTTTCTCCTGGAGTTAATATTATTATTGGCGAAAATGGAACAGGGAAGACTCATTTGATGAAAGCTTTATATTCTGCGTGCCAGAGTACGGATCAGAAAATTTCTTTTGCACATAAGCTTGTTATGACAATGCTTCCGGATGATTATAAAATATCCCGATTAATAACCAGAAAAACTGGAAACAGAACAGCGGTTATACGTATAACAGCGGGGGAATCCGATGTTAGCGGTGATAGAATATTGAATGCTTCTTTTCATGGGAAAACTAAAAAATGGGATGCAGAAGTGACTGGCGAAGATGGATGGGAAACGTCGTTTGGTGGAATGAGCAGTATTTTCATTCCGGCAAAGGAAATATTATCTCATAGTTATAATTTGAATGCTGCAACAGAGAAAAATAATGTAAGGTTTGATGACACATATTTGGACATTATCAATGCGGCTAAAATTAACATTTCTGTAGGAAGAAACAATACTTCCAAAGAAGCTATGCTGAAATCTATCGAACAGATGACGCATGGTACTGTAGTATATGATGAAAAAAAAGATGAATTTTACCTGAAAAGTGGAAATTCTAAACAAGAGTTTAATTTAGTTGCAGAGGGTATTCGTAAGATGGCATTATTATGGCAGTTAGTAAAAAACGGTACTCTGGAAAAAGGCTCTGTACTTTTTTGGGATGAACCAGAAGCCAACATTAATCCATTGTATATCAGTATTATTGTGGATATGCTTTTGGAGTTGCAGCGTAAAGAAGTACAGATTTTTATTGCAACACATGATTATATGTTGGCAAGCTATTTTGAAGTGAGAAAAAAGGAGAGGGATGATATATTATATCATTCCCTGTCGCACAACAAAGAAAATATGTTGCTTGAATATGAGAAATCCGACAGATTTTCAAACTTGAAGAATAATAGGATTATAGATGCATTTAATAACCTGCTGAACGAGATTTATAATATGGAAGTGTGATACGATAAATGACAGTAAAATATGCAGAAGAGAATGGGATTTATTCTATAAATTGTACGGAAGCAGTATGGTCAACTGACCAGATACATGCTTATTATCAGGACGCAGAGCATAAATATGGAGAAATTGGTTTTTTAAAAGATACGGACTTTGTAATCGAGAGCAATACCACAATTTATCTTGTAGAATATAAGAATGCTAATATTCCGGGTGCTGCTAATCCAGAAGCTTTTAGACCGGAAAGTGTTAACATTTTAAATAAAGTAGCTGAAAAGTATTATGATACATTGCATTGTTTGTATTTGATGGGAAAGAATAAGCCTAAAAAGTATATTTATGTTTTAGAATATCCAGCTGGAAATTCTACATCCCGCTTATTTATTCGTAACAAATTGAAGGAAAAATTACCGTTTAGATTACAGGCACAGTTGACAGATGGTACGCTAAAATTAATAGATGAAGTGAAAGTGGTAGATATAGCGGAATGGAATGCAGATCCAGAACTGGGACAATTTCCAATTGAGATGATTAATGGTAACGCATAAAAAGTGTTACTGTTCAGGGGTTAGCTGGACTTGAGAGAACCGCTGGTGTAGACTGATAACAGTCAAAGCTATCGGTTTTCTTTATCCAAATATCCTGGATACTCTGTCATATATATTTGCCGGATCTTCAAGGCGCATCAAAACAAGCATGCTCATGCATTGGCAGAGATTCTCGATGCTTTCGAAACTTAGGGCGCAGTGATTTCGAGGATGGTATGGAAGAGTTCTCATAATCACGATTAAGCTGGGCCCTCAGTTTCTGGTTTTTTCCTTTTTCCTCTTCCAGTGCGGATTCTGCCGCGTACCTCAGACGGAGTTGCTCCAGATATTTTTCATGCATCTGCTCATAGGCAATAGCTGAATATTACGGTACCGCACAAGAATATTCATGAAAATGAGAAAAAATCTGAAAAAATGGCTGTCATTTCTGCTGGTGGCATTGATTCTTACAGTTGGAATTAGTCAGCCCTGTGGAGCGGCAATATCCACTCAGACACTTAAGTATGACAATGGTGATGTCTACAAAGGAAAGGTGGAGGACTATTACCTTGATATTGATGATTATGAGGGGGACGAGGAACTCTACGCAGAATTAGTTTCCAAACAGGGAAAGGGAACGTATTACTGTAAGAATGGGACAGTGATCAGGGGAAGTTGGAATCAGAACTATCTCAGTGGAAAGGCGACTGTGACTTATTCCAATGGAGAAAAATTTACAGGCAGTTTTTCCAGGGACAAAAGAAATGGAACCGGTACCTATAAGTTTAAAAATGGTGATAAATTTACGGGAAAATGGAAAAATGATAAAATGAATGGCAAAGGAACTTATACATGGAAAAATAAGTGGTATGTAAAAGGTACCTGGAAAAATGGCAAGCTGAATGGCGATGCAACACTGAAAATTAAGAATTATATATATTCTATCAAAGTCAGCAATGGAACTTTAAAAAAGATCTATAGTAAAAGGGAGGGATAAGTAATGGATAAAAATGAAATTTTTCCACAGATAAAAAAGGGAATCGAAGATTTTATGAATGAAGAAGAAGAGGGTGTAAAAATTCTTGTGTCTATGGAAAGTAAATCTTTCTGATAAGAAATAGATATGTAAAATTTTGCTGTCGAATTAATGATTATGCGGCTGTCGAATATATCTTTGTACTTACAGTATTGCCATGTAGGAAAATTATATACATCATTTTCGATTTTTTTGCATGACAAGTAATGCATCATGATTATTGCCTTTTGTGGGCTCTGCCCACACCCGACCTCTGGAATAGGATCGGAAATTTCTGGCAATAATATAAATGCCGAAGGAATAGACAGAAAGCAGGAATGAGGGGCTTAAAAGAGCTTCCCCATTCCTGCTTTTCTTTTCTCTTACAGATAAGCAGTAAGCCGTTCTCCGTAAAGGACTATCAGCTGATTCAATACCTGATCCCAGTTCCGGTATCTCTGCGTCCACTTTTTGACTACGTTCTCGCTGGCAAGATACAGCATCTTTTCCAATGCAGAATCGCTTGGGAATACGCTGAATATTCTTGTGCGGTAACACCGCAAGTCCGGCAGACGGGAAACCGTCTGTCCGGGCTAGCGGGAACCGCTTATGCGAGTTTACTCACGTAATGTTTTGTCCAAGCCATAAACCTCTCGCATCGAGATATCATGTTCGGCATCAATGCTTGTAATGTTGATACGATAACTGTCATGAGCAATGCGGTCAATGATTGCATCTGCCAGAGGACTATCATCACCACCCAGTTGGTCGTACCATTCCTCGAACTCATACTGGGAGCAAAAAATCGTTGAAGATTTCTTGCGTCTCCGATGGAGTAGTTCGAAGATATCTCTTTGTTCAGATTCCGTTGGTTTCAATAGAAGCCATTCGTCCAAAATCAGGACAACGGGATTGGCATACTTAGCCATCACCTTTTTGTAGTTGCCATCTGTCCGTGCCACCTCCAGATCAATAAGCAGATCAGGCAGACGGATATATTTGGTATTGTAATACTGCTTACAGGCTTCCATGCCAAAGGCACAGGCCATGTAAGTTTTACCGCAGCCTGTAGCACCGGTAATAAAAAGATTCCGATGTTCAGATATATATTCGCAGGTAGCAAGTCTGCGAATCAGTTCCTTGTTTAGCTTGCGTCCGGAAGTATAGTTGATATCCATGATATTCGCTTCCGGCTGATCGAAACCGGCATTCTTGATCAGTCTTTTGAGACGGTTGTTTTTGCGACTGCTGTATTCGATATCCACCAGCATACCGAATTGATCCTCAAAGGGAACCTCCTTGAATTTTGGGTCATTGAGTTGATTGCGGAATGCATCTGCCATTGTGGTAAGGCGCATTTCTATTAACTTATCCATTGTACTCTGATTGGTCATATGTGTTTACCTCCGATAGTAATCGGCACCTCGTGTGATGCCATGTGCTTTATGTGTGGTCTTGGTATCGATTGCTTCCGATGCCAGCTTTTCTGAACCGGTTACAAGTAGGTTTTTAATACTCTTGTAACTGGGTGATGCTGTATAGGATAATGCCTTTTTACAGGCAGCTTCCAGTAACGCATCTGAGTACTTCTCAGCAAGCTTAAGAAGCCCCATACAGCTTCGGTAGGTTTGTTGTTCCACACTTTTGGAGGTCAATATTGCATTGACTGCAGTGTACGTATTTATGCCAATCCGCTCAGCCCATTTACGGAAGCGGTCACCGTTCCATTCCAGATACTTCTGGTGGTCTGCCGGCATATGTTCAGTAATGGTGCTGTACTGCCCAGGGCGTCCTTTTAGACGACGATGGGAAGCAATGCGGTTATGGTTGTAGAAAATTTCAATCGTGGTGTCTGTTACCCTTATATCAACTTTCTTTTTAATGTATTCGTACGGAACGGAGTATAGCATTCCGTCCACAGATATGTGATAATTGAACTGGACAGTGGCTGCTTTCCAGTCACTCAGTTCAAAACGGGTAGCAGGTAATGGTGACAGCAATGGTTTTTCTTCCCCAAGAAATAAGCTTCGCCGACTACCCTCTTTCTTCTGAAAGAGCCTTTGGTTGAACAGTTCCAGCTTATCTCTGATTGCTAGATTCAATTCGGCAAGGGAGAAGAACTGTTCATTCCGAAGAGCTGCTGTGATCCAAGTAGAAATATTTCCTACTGTCCCCTCAGCATTCGGCTTATCTTTTGGAGCCCTGACACGCGCCGGGATAATAGCGGTGCCGTAGTATTCGGCCATTTCCTGATAAGTTTCATTGACCTGCTGGTCTTTAAAGCCACCATTGTGGACAACCGCTGTTTTACAGTTATCCGGTACGAGAATTCTGGCAACACCACCAAAATATTCATACATATGAACATGGGCATTAATCCATGATTTCTGCTTCATATCCAGAAATGCTTCCACATATGCGTACTGACTATAAGTCATCACGCCGACAAATATATAGGCTTTGGTGATCTCACCGGTATCCGGATCAAGGATTGTTGCAGGATCTCCTGCCCAATCGACCTCAACCTGCTCACCAGGTTTCCGGTTGATATGCATGGTAGCACGTCGTTTCTGCTCATCCTGCTGGATGTGATAGCAGAACTGGGAATACATAAGTGGTTCTTCGCCATTTGCATGACAATCCTCCATGTATTCTGTCCACAAGAGTTTCTTACTGACTCCGTTACGGAGTAATTCTTTATGGACATAATCGTAGTTAGGCATCCGTTTATTGGATCTGACTTGCTTTGTAGAAGGAAAAAACATTTCTGCAAGAACAGCATCGGTATCGCTTTTATCAAGCGGCCAGGAAATATTTAATTCCTTTGCACGCTTCAAAACGCGATTAACCGTTTTCTTGGAGACATTGCAGCTGTCGGCAATGCTCTGCTGACTGAGTCCCAGACTTTTTAGCCTGAGAATCTCTCGATACTTGGTCATGGTCATGACCTCCTTTGAATGAATTTACACCAGCTGGTGCATGATTACATTCTAAAGGATTTATGATAAAGGTTTCCACTACCGGAAGGATGGTTTCCTAAAAAACGGATTTGCGGTTTCCTGTCACCGGACAGCAGGGACACGGGCACCGGATTATTCACTGCATAATCAGTATCTCCTGTGTTTTGAATATTTATCTCTTCATATACTCTGTACTGGCAGATACAAAATCGGACATCATTTTCCGAAATTTATCAAATTTTCTTGTTTTTTAATTCTCCATCAGTGTGATTACTGTGTCATGGAGTTTAAGCTCATCGAAAGTAAAGAACCTTTCTGTGGTATCTGTTTTCTAAATGCAGGCAACAAAAAAAACAGTCTGCCTTGACGAAAATCACTTCAATCAAAACAAACTGTTCTTCATATTTACTCTAATTTTATTTTATGAGAATAACTGATTTCACGAAATTTGCAGGTGAATCTGGAATATAAACAAGAGGAAAAAATAATTTTTAAACTCCATTTGCACTCCATTTGGTCTTTTCAACGCCCCGCAAAGCCTTTATTTATGGGCTTTTCCGCGATTTTTCAAGCTACTCAAACTCGGCAATTCTAAAGATATTCTTAAATATATTTGTTTAAGTTTCGTATCTTTTTTGCCTTTATTTTATCTCTGTTGCATATATTATTTTGGCTCGCTGATTTTCTGTTGCCAATTTGTTGCCGCTTCATTATAACTACTAAATAAGCATTTAACAACCTTTTATCACGTCTTTTCTTGAAAAACCTTTAATTGACATAATAAATTTTTCAATTTAACCTAAGCAACTATTTATATATGTCTTCCGAAATAACATTATATGCCAATCGTGTTGCTTTACCTCTCATAGAAATATTTGAAACAATTAATTCTATAAGCATAACTGTAACAATGGTTTTCGAGAATACTATAATTTTTAAACCTATCAGTATAAAATATATAATTATCAACATTATCGTAATAATTGTAAGATCTCGAGATAGTAAAAAATCTCTATTTGCAATCAATATTTTACTTTCATTTTTATAATTATTATAAATTTTATACCACTGTGCATTTTCATATTTTCCCTTTTCCTTTTTTCCTACAGGCATATTGCTATATATCGAAGCATACTTTTTCACAATATCCGCATGTGTAAATCGGTCATCTTTATTATTTTGTTTCATTTTCGTAAAAATCGTATACCCTGGTAATTTTCCTATATGAAAATATGCCACCTTTTGTTTAATATCACCCGGAATTAATGAATCTAACAAAAAAACATAAATATATATTATTGAGGATACAAGTGCTGATTCTATAAGCGTTTTCCAAATATTCAAATTACTATTAATATCTAACGTAAAAAGATTATCAAAGATACTAGAAAAATAAAGAACAAGTAATATATTCCCGATTACATAATTTTTCAATTCATTATTTCTATAATCCTTTATATCGTTCATTTTTCTCTAGCCTCATGCGTTTTTTGTTTTAAATGATCCCAAATAATGTCCATAGCTACAATCGGATTTGGATTTATTTTCCAAAAAATCCGTATCATAACTATAAGATTCTTTTTCAATATATATATCGACATAACCATCAGAACAATTAAACACTATATCACCGGCTGAGTTTTGCGTAATCGTATTATATCCAGGATAATAATTCAAATATTCAGATGGTGCTTCACCGATTATTACTATATGTGGTTTTAATTTTTTAAGTACATCTTCTGGAACTTTTCCTGAGTCTCTACCATGATGCGGTGCAAATAAAATGTCAATTTCTGGCCATTCTATTTTATTTTTAACCTTTTCCAGAAAATCATGTTCTATATCTCCCATCCACATGATTTCAACACCATTTTGAATCGAATATGTAAAAATTGGAGAAATATTATTATATCCGTTTCCTTCTTTTACCTTTTCTAACGCATCTTGAAAATCCTCATCTGAAGTAGTAGGCCACAAATAATTTATTCCCGCACATCCACGTTCATCGCTTGATACATTCATCCATTTTCTTCTGCATCCTTCATAAACATAATATGCTTTATCTGAATCTCTTAATTCACAATACTTTTTAAAGTTGTCTGTTTCGTCTTCTTTTATCGCTTGATTATCTACACAATAAAAGTTCACTATTCCAACTTTTTCTGAAAAAGCTTCAATTCCTTTAATATGATCTTCATCTGGGTGCGTTGATATAAAACGTGTAATTCCTTTTTTATTCGCTAATTGTTTCATTTCTTCAAAATTTGTTTCTTTATTATCATCATCTGAATAACAACAATCTATTGTTGTAAAATTATCCGAATTATGATTTATATAAAACATATCACCGTCACCAACTGAAAAAGATTTAATAACGCTCATTCATTATCCCTCCACTATTAAATAGTACAATTTTATTTTTTATGAACTATAAATTTATTTTCATCATCCCTACACTTTTTTCGAAAGCTTAGTTTTAACTGTCCTGAATAATCTTCAAAACTATCCTGCTCATAATTCTCTACATCTTCTAGTACTATTTCAAGCCATATTCTTGCATCCAGTGAATTTATTTCTACGGTTTCTCCACAAGTAATGTATCCAGATAAATCTGAATAAGGAACCATAAATCCACCTTATCCATTTATATTATTTACAAAATAAATACTTTTCATGTATTTAATTATGTGGCGGTAATCCTTTATATCTAGACGTATAAACCTCTTCAATTCGTTGCGCATACTTTTCAATTCGTAAGCTTGAGTTTATATCTGGTATAGTGTTACTAATTCTTCCAGTCACGGCATCCCACACTACAAGAGCAATTGATTCAGCCTTATGATTCTCTTCATCAACACCAAAACGTTCATTCATTCTCTCTAATGTATGAATAATTCCTTCTGCCTGACTGTCATTTAAAGCTTGTTCCGGAATAACAACTAAAAATAAAGCCAACGCATATCTAAAACGCGTATGTAATGTTGTAGCCTCAGCCGCAATATCATTAATCATATTTTGCCAATTCTTTTTTATACTCTTCGCATCATTTAGAGTTTTACTATCATATGCAATCCGAACCCCATCCGGTCTATATGCCATATCAAAATTCTGTGGACGTACTCCGCCTATAATTCTTGTATCACCGACCTCAACACAATCTGCAACAGGCGGTAATAAGGCATTTTGACTTAATGGTGCTTTCACTGGAATGCCACCAAGCATCTGTGCAATAGCATCCCCCACAATTGGATCAAGAGCCTTTCCAAAGTCCATAGCCTGCTTTCTATCAAAACAATTAGCATTTTTAGCCTTGCCAACAGTTGACGAAACAGTATCAAGCCAAGTCTTCCCCCATGGCTGAAGTAAATTCTGCGAAAATGTAATATTAGAAATTGGCTGTAACTTTGCCATGTGATTCATCTCCATTCAATAATGGATAATTATATCATACAAATATATATTTTACACCTCCTTTCTTCAAAAGTGTTTTATATCAAATTTTTTATTGTGTGATATAATCTATGTAATTCAACAATATCCATATCCAATATCGGTTCATACATAAATGAATTTACGTGAATATGTTCTGGTGTCATTATATTTACTTCATTTAGTATTTTAATCTTATCAGCATCTCCAAATTGTTTGTATCCATTAAAAAGTTCTCGAGTTTGATTCCCATTATTCTGCACAAAATTCATAAATTCCACATTTGTTCCTCTATAATTTTGTTTATTTTTTCTCCATGATAGCTGGCCTGTATAATTATGAATCTGTTGAATTATATACTCTTCCGCTTTATGTCGTATACCAATAGATAATACTATTTTATTTTCCAATTTAGTGTCAAATGTTGTAATATCGTCACATACTGAATATAACTTGCTTAAAACTACGACATCAGTTCCAACCGATGCATCAAATTGTGTTACTCCTGCGTAATGTTTATATAACGGTTCAATATCTCCAAAAGTAATTCTCCGAGAATCTTGTTTTTCATGTAATAAAGAAGTTAAGAATAAGAAATCCTCTCCTGTATGTGAAATATTTTGATCTACACCATATTCTATCAAATTCCTTACAAATGGTAGTAACGCAAAAATATCTTTTTCTTTAGGATTATTTTTCCAATTTTTGAATGGTTTGTCCTGATAATATTCTACTTCTAATTTCAATACATCATTAGAATAATCTGCAATGAGACGATTACTTCTATTAACCGATAATCTACTTGCAACTGTACGATAAAAATCAAAATTATGGGTTAAAATCAACATATAAATATTCGATACTTGAGCTAGTTCATATAAATACTCTATAATTGCATATTTATTTTTGTAATCAAATGAATCTGCAATATCATCAATAACAAGTAATGTTTCTTCCCCTGTATTTTTTATCTGCTCAATATCAAAAATAATGTTCAGTAAATAAAGTGCCCTTTTCTCCCCTTGACTGAGCGTATCTAATTTTTCAAGCTTACTTCTATCAATTGTTTTTACAGTATCTCCTTTTTTAAACGAAAATTCAACTTGTGGTACACTTTCTCCTATAATAGCACCTTTCAAATTAACAACGTTCATCATAAACGGAACCGTAAAACGTTGATTAAATATGTCTAATGCCTTTTTCCATGGCGTATCGTCAATTTCAAGTGCATCTATCGCTTCTGAGAAGTCATTATACTTATCACATAATTCTTCAAACAATATACTATTATGTCTAATATAAGATCCCCACAAACATTTCTTCAATGTCTGCAACTTATCTAATGCAAGAAATCCTATAATTTCTGGATTAGTTTCTATAATATCCTTCAATACAATTCCCTTAGAATCATTAAGCAAATTTTCTATCGCTTTATATGCTGGTGTTTGTTGAATTTTAGTTTCAATATTTGATATGTGCTGTTCTAATGCTTCTGAATTAGTAATAGCATCCTGTCCAGAAAGTATTACTTTATTTTGTTTAACAAAAAAAGCATCTTTTACTAAAGATTTTTTCAAATCCTTAAGTTTTGGCAACGTAAGATTTCCTTTTTCCAAATATTCAAATGAAGAATATATTTCATCTGAAGAAGTAATAAAATCACGTATGCCTTCTTGAAATTTCGTGTCTTTAATTTTTTTCAAAACTGTATCATCAAAAATTACGGAGTACGGAATATCACTACATTCTATTTCTGGTTCATAGGAAGCAAGTTCCATTAAATTAGAAAGAATATCTTTTTCATTAAAATCAAAATCTTTCACAATTGTTGGTTCCAGTTCGTATACAGTTTTTCCCAGAGATGTTCTTTTTATTTTAAGTCCAGAATCCTTTTCCAAAGCTTTCAGTAATTTTGTGCGAACTTTAAAAACATCTTTTAACTGTGTTTGAATATCTCCTTTTATCAACAATGAAGAAATATCTGATTCGTAAGAACTCTCATAAGATTTTACAACAAACACCTGTTTCTTTTCTATATCTTGCCCATCAATTTGCACTATCGCTGATCCTGGCTCACCAAATATAGCATCTGAAATATTTTCCTTTTTTCCTTGCTGAATTAATTGAAAAGTTTTTGCAAATGATGTCTTCATAAGACCATTTCTTGCATATATAGAAAATGTATTGCCTTTTCCAAAATCAAATTCATGATTTAATGAGTCAATTCCAAAACAATTTGTCAACTCTATATTAAGCTTGTTCATTTAACATCCCCCATTACAACTTTTAATATTACGAAATTCTTTTTTCTTTTCTTCCAATCCGACGTTCACTTAATTTTGTCCATATATTTCTTAATGTACCAACTTCATATTTTGTTAATCCTAAGCCTTCTATCAGCAATATCTGATCTGTATAATCCAATACTTCGTCAATCCTGTCATCTCGAATTAGTTTGTCTATTTTATTAACATCTAGCTTTTCTGCATTCTTCATCGGAATTTTTAACTGACGTATTTCTCCTGGTTCAAATGTTAATACTCCACCACCATAACTTCTTCCTGTTATTTCTGCCAATGCCAATGTAAAAGAGTTTAAAAAAGCTGCTGCTACAAACTCAGGATTAACTCCATCTAAGAAACGTACTTTATGAATTGTATCTGTGCTTACAGCCTTTACATGATTCAATATAATTCGCGGATAACGATTAACCTGTCTTAAAATAAAAGCATCTGGCTCCCAAGATTGCGGAACACAATACCAATTTTTTCTTATTCGGCATTTATATCCTTTATTATATCCTTGTTCTACACCATAATTAATGTACTCTTGTTCTGCTTTACTAAGTTCTGAAAAAGGCAAATTTTTAGGCATAAACATATATACTTTTTTCCCATTTTCAATCAATGTCTTAAAATCACGTTCTGACAAAATAACACCTTTTAATTGCTCTGTTCTCCCGATAACCATACGAGTCGAATTAGCAAGTTGATACTCATCAACTGTATTCCTGTTCAACAAAAAGAATGCATTTTCTCCGCTTACTAATCCTACATTTATTTCGAATAACTCTGTGGTAAACGGTATCTTTTCACACTCTCTTAATTGCCTAATTAATTTTATTTCCTTGTTTGTCAAATAATATTTAATCCATTTTTCTGTACTATGATTAAGTTCTTTTATTTCATAGTTGTAGAAATTATTAAGATCAAGCTCTTTTAAATCATCCAAATCACTTAATTCAATTACCTGAATTCCCTTATCCGCGGATTTTTTCTCTCCTAATAACAAAATCACTTCTTGTTGAATCTCTTCAAAAACTAATTTCTGAAAAGTAATTAATGTTAATCTGTCAAAATATCGTGCTAGAAATTCTCTCGTTTCTCCTGCGTAATTTACTTGAAATAATTCTGCTGGAATGACCATCCCTAATCTTCCATTTTCACTTAATGCCAAACACGATAGGACCAAAAAAGGTAACCAAATATTAGTTAATTTCGTCGGATGAAATCCATTTTCCTTCATATAGGAAAACGCAATTTCTCTCGATTTTTCATCAAAATCTTGGTAACGGATAAATGGTGGATTTCCTACAATTGCATCATAGTTACTCTTTCCTATAACCTTATCTCTATAGAATGCAAAAAAATCTTGACATTCAACATTCGTACCATATCTCATTGCTTTCTTTGCTTCATCAAGGCATAATTCTACTCCTGTAATATCTAAATTTAAATTTAGCTTTTCTTGCCTTTCCACTATAGCTTTTAAAAAATTTCCATCTCCACAACTTGGTTCTAATATATTTTTTGTATTCTTATTTATTATCCACTTACAAATAAATTCTGTGATAGCTTGTGGGGTGTAATATCCCCCACGAAGCTTATCAAAACTTTTTTTACTCTTCATCTAAATCCTCTCGTCTACAATTCTCGGCTCCATACAATTTTGAAATTAATCCATCCAATTTATTATCTTCTATTTGAATCAATCTCTCATATGTTTCTTTTTGAGGTTTTGTCTGCTGTTCATCTCTCTTATTTTTTAATTTCATAAGATTCTGGACTGTATCAACAATTTCATCATGAATTTTCACTTCATTTGAATCATCAAAGTTAATTCTATAGATTGGTAGCTGCGCAACAAATTGTTTTCCATGCGAATAATAATCTCCTCGGAACTTACTTGCTTTGCTCTTTACAATCATCTCTATCATCCAATAATTTAATACTGCTTGGATGTAAAATAGTGATTCTTTCGTATCATCTTTCTTTTCCAATCCATAAAATGGCCCATTTCCTCCACCGGTAAAACAAATTGTTCTAGTATCATATACATAATTTCCCTGAGTTGCCAAAACTGACCAAACTAAATGTTCACCTTTTACAAATCTCTTTAAACTTTGGCTTCTACCAAATTGATACCAATTATTCTCTGACATGTTATTGATGCTCCGCTTACACAGCTCTTCTTTAAAGGATTCAAAATATTTCAATGTCTTAGGGAATAATTGTTTCATTTCATCTATTGAATATAATACCTGTTTCTTTCCCTTCTGATAATACGGAAAAATAATTCTTCTATTTTCCTCAATTTTTGCATATTTTTCTAATTGCATATCATAAATACACGGTTTAGTAATTGCAGCTTCAATTTCTTGTTTTCTTCCGTTGCAATCAATAAATTTTATAATCCCTTTTTCCTCTGATTTTGGTTCAATAATATATATTGGATCTGCACTTGTTTGCAAACCTACAAAAATATCAGCTAATGAATCTAACGACTGACATTTCCCTTTCTTCTTTTCCAAAGTTCGCACTATTTCATTGGATAAAAAAGTCCAAGGTGCTGCACTAAGATACTCGATAGGATATTCTTTCATTTCAGCTGATTCTGTTGCATAAAATTTATTAATATCTTTAACAAAACCAATCTCAAATGTCTTCCTCTCATTTTTTTCAACAAATAATAAGCACGTATACGTACTTCTTCCCTTAAAAACCTGTTCTGTTCCAAAGTGAATTATTTGTTTAACACATTTTTTCTCTGATAACAATTTTCGTAAAGAAGCACCAGACTTGATAAGCATGAATTTATGCGGAATAATATATCCCATTTTCCCTTTTGGTTTCAATAATTGCAGTCCTTTTTCCATAAATAAAAAATATTTATCCAATAAATCTGATTTTGCCGTTTCATATTTTGAAACTTCAGATTTATAATATTCATATTCATTTTCAGAAAAATGCACCATATTCTGAACCCGAATATATGGAGGATTTCCTACAATTGCATCGAATTTTTCTCCTTCAAATTCGTTTTCCCAATTGAATATTTTAATTTTTTCAACCATTTCCGGATCATTCAATATATTAGAGTTAAACTCTATGTATTTTTCGTCTACAAGACTATTGCCATTTTTAATATTGTTATCTAAACTAGGTAAAATCCGACAGTTATTGTTTTTTACAAAACTTTCCATTTCATATAGAGAGCTATCTTCTATAAGTTTTATAAGCAAACTAAACTTAGCAACTTCTACCGCCAAAATATCAATATCTACTCCCCATATATTATTCTGTAAAATCTCTCTCTTTTTTTCATATGACAACTTAAAGTTATTTCCTACATCACTAATAAGTAATCCTTTTTGTATCGCCATATCTAAACAATTTTTCATATAATATTCAATATAACGATTTATAATAAATTCATATGCAGAAAGCAAAAAGTTTCCAGAACCACAGCAAATATCTGCTATTCTATAGCTATCCCATTCCGTAAATTTTTCATCAGAAAATAATGGTGTCAATGTGGTTTTCACAATAATATCTGCAATATTTTTAGGCGTATTTACTACGCCCTGAGAATCCACAATCTCTGGTTTTCTTTCTGCAACCACAATTCCATCTTTAATTACTATTTCTTCTTCCAAAAATAATTCATAAATTTGACCGATAATAAATGGATCAACTATGCTAAACTCGTAGCAACTATTTGGATAATACAATTCTTTAAAAATATGCATAAGTATACTATCAGATATTTCAAATTGTTCCCCATCAATCAGTTCAAATAAACCAGAATCATACTTTTTATCTGCCACTGTAAATACCTTTTTCAGCTCTGCATATGTACCTATATTTTTAAGGCTTTCATATTTTTCTAATTCCCTATCTTCACATATTCTCAAAAATACAATTCGGTTAATCAATTTCTGAACAAAAATGTTTAATGTTTCCTGATTAATCGTAGAATTATTTTTAACAATATCCTCGCTTAATACCAATCTCCATTCTTTTATTTGTGATAAAAAATATTTATCAAATGGTTCTTTCTTTAATGAACTAGATATATTTTCAAAGTTTTTTTCAAAGGCTCCTGAAACTACAGTCTCATATGAAAGCAATCTAGATATCTCATCAAATTTATCTACATATTCTGTAAAATGGAAATGAGCAACTTGCGCAACTGAAGGTTTATCATTCTCATTCGGTCTTACTGATGTATCATAGATAACCAAATCCGTAAAATTCGATAATACAGATATTTCAAGATTTCCATTCCAACCATATCGTCTAGTTTGAAATGCCGCTTCTTTACTTGCCATAATATCTACATTAGGTTTTTTAGTTTCTAAAAAAAAGTATGGTGTAGATCCCACATGAAATTCATAATCAGGCTTCTTTTTTACTTGTTTACCATTTTCTTCTACAAAAACCGATGCTTCATGTTTTACTTCTCTTAAATGTTGTGGCAAATTCTTTTTGTTTTGCACATCCCATCCTAATATTTCAAAAAATGGATTCACAAAATCATTACGAACTTCTGTCTCATTGTAATCTGGTCTGTTGTATTGTTTAAAGTGTTTCTGATAAGCTTCTACAAGTTTAAGTAATCTATCGTTTTCCATCCTTTTCCTCCCCTACTTTTTTCTCTTTAAAAGTGTCAATTTCAACCAAATCACCAATATCACAATTAAATTCATTACATATCTTTTCTAAAACTGTCAAAGTTACTGCTTCCCCATTTGTCATTTTAGCAATTGTTCCACTGCTAATCCCTGTTCTTCGTTTTAAATCCCCTTTTTTCATTCCATTATCAATTAGAATTTTCCACAGTCCGTTATATGAAATTGCCATCTTTTACCTCTCTCTTTATCTTTCGAATATACGTTCTGTTTAGTATAACATTATTTCTTTCCTCCGTCAACAATGCGTCCATAAAAATAGATGTTATATCTATTTTTATAGATATAACATCTATTTTTTTATATTTCTGAATTAAGTGCTATCTCTTTAAATCTAATTGATTATAATCTCATGAATCACAATCTCCTCCGCACATGCCCGGATATTATTCATTTTCCCAACCCATGCCATCTGATTCTGCATCTTCAATTCTTCTATTACTCCCTGCTTTTCTTTCATCTGCTCCACCAGTCTGTCCATCATCTGATTACACTCCTCATCAATCAGATGCAAGTGCTCATTTAACTTCCCTGCAAGCACCAACTCCAGATATAATCCTTTCCGATGCTCCTGCAAATATGACTTTCTCAGCATTCCATACTTTCCAATCGGATACTCTGTCTCTTCCGGGAGGTACAGGTCTGGATAATACAGACCGTCCTCTCCTAAAGTATAACTGATTCCATTTTCTCCCATAATGTGTTTCTCCATGATTGTCCTCCTATCTTGCTCCCCGATCTTTGTTCTGACTACGGGTATGCTGTGTATTTTTCTGTTCATTCTGTATTTCTTGTTTCTTTTCTGCCAGCTTCACCCTAATACCATGTGCTACTGGCTCTTTTCCTGTTTCTTTCTTCCATTTTTCTATTGCAGTTCGATACTGACTATACTCAGTTTGAGAAGCCTTAAAATCCTTTAAAAAATCCTGTACACTTCTATAACCGATTTTCTGTACAATCTTTGGAAGATAATCTTTCATATCTCTGATCTGACTTTTCAATTCATCAATTTCATTCTGCAATTCTTTTTTCTTTCTTCCTTTAAACCATCCCTTTACCTCTGACAGTTCTTTCTTTTTTGCAGAAAGCTGTTTTTGTTTCTTCTAAATTGCACTATTTTGTTCTTCTAGTTCTTTATTCACTTTAAATAGTTTCGGATACTTTGATGCAAGCCTCGTCATTTTAGGTTGTTCCGGTTCTGCCTTTTCTTCTTTTGTTGTCTTGACTGCTGCCATGCTATTTTCAGCAACATGCTCTAGGTGTTCAGTTTCCGTTTGCTCTGTCTGTTTTGGCACTTCCCTGGGTTTCTTAAACAGCACACTTGCTATTAAAAACTCCAATGCCTCAACAGCCACTGTTCCAACTCTGGAAAATAATCGTGGTCTGTTTCCACGACGGGCAATTGATTCCCTGATTGGCTCCGTGATTTCTTTCCGCTTCACTTCCATTATCTTCGGTTCTGGCACTCCACTAATCAATGCCATATCAACAGCTCTGTTCCATTCCCGGCGTTTTTGATTATCCGCTTCTATTTCCTGTGCCTTCGGATTATTTTTTCCGATTTTCTTTGTTGCAAGATAAACACTGCCACGCTCAAATACCTGTAGTTTCTTTTTCTCGTCCTGCACATAAATATTGATTAAATCTGTATAAGAATGCTTTACGGGGTATATGCCATGATTAACAAAGATGAGCGCCGTGATGTGAGTATTCGCAAGCCCCGGCCATCTATCCGCAAGCAGCTTGCCGACAGCAAACAGGCCACCAGCCCGAAAAAGGCGGCGGCCAGAACCAAGAAAAATGAATTGGAGGTATGAGGAATGATGCACTTTACCGTGGAAGAAGAAAATTTGATCTGTATGTACCACAACGCAGACCGACGCAGGACGATAGGCAAGATCACCGCAGCCATGCCGGGTATGGACGGGAATAGGATAAAATATTCGCCCACCTCTGCAAACATGCGGGAGAAGCTTTGAAACTGGCGGTTATCAGCCCCGAAAGGCGTAGGTTACAGTCATTATTAGCCCCCGAAACAGGTACAGACGCGCAGCGGGTGTATCTGTTTCGGGGGTGTGCAGGTGATAGCCGCAAAGCGGCGT
>ENA-OQNN01001215-OQNN01001215.1-human-gut-metagenome-genome-assembly--contig:-NODE-1215-length-18689-cov-12.635869_pt1 | contig 18689 bp, 15 predicted proteins | sample MGYA00242624_ERZ504870 | MGnify/ENA primary metagenome ERZ504870 (study PRJEB26092, sample SAMD00036379) | human gut metagenome | host: Homo sapiens | study: EMG produced TPA metagenomics assembly of... | reverse complement strand
GATACAGCAAGACTTATGAGCGTATGATTCAGAATCAGTTAAATGCACTGTTTAATCATGCACAGAAAATTTACAATCTGAAGGAAAATCCATGTAAGAAAGTAAAAAAGATGGGGAAATCGGATGCTAATAAGCTGGAATTTTGGACGAAAGCAGAATATGACAGATTTATCGCTGGGATTGAGCCGGGGAGTGAGGATTATCTGATATTTGAAATTCTGTTCTGGACAGGAATCAGGGAAGGAGAGCTTCTGGCATTGAGTCTTTCAGATTTTGATATGAGTGGTAATCTTTTGCATATCAATAAGACTTATAACCGGATCAGGAAAAGAGATGTGATTGATACTCCAAAAACAGAAAATTCAGTCCGTACCATTGATATTCCTAATTTTCTTAAAGAAGAGGTGCAGGAGTATGCGAAGAAGCATTATGGATTTCCGGAAAATCAGCGGTTATTTCCGATTGTGGCGAGAACACTGCAGAAACGGCTCAAGAAATATGAAGCATTGACCGGTGTAAAACCAATCAGAGTGCATGATATCCGTCACAGCCATGTAGCATATCTGATTTATCAGGGTGTAGAGCCACTGATCATCAAGGAAAGACTGGGACACAAAGATATTCAGATGACATTAAACACTTATGGTCACCTGTATCCGTCACAGCAAAAAAAGGTAGCTGAGATGTTGGACAACAAACGTTAAATATGGAGGAAAAGACACATGAAAACAAAGAAAGTAGTCAGAAAAATATTTGATACGCTCAATTATAGTAAGAAGCTGAAGATAAGTTCCATTTTACCGGATCGAGATTCGGATTATGCGATTCTTCTTGAATTAGAGGATGGAAGCAAATTTGAAATTATCATTATCCCAACAAGGAGATTCGTATAAGGGGTGGAACTATGGCTACTAACAGACAAAAAGAAAAAGCCCAGACAAAATATCTGAGCAAGTTCTCTGATAATCAGATTCACTGATATATCATCTTGGCAGATTCAGTATATCACGAATTGAACGATACAACAATTCCCGAATATCTGTTCATCAGAGACTTGTCCGGAGGGGCAGGAGGTAGAAGTGACATTATTTGAACAGGTAAAAGAATGTGTGACAGCCAGACAGGCTGCGGAGCATTATGGGATTAAAGTAAAAAGAAATGGAATGGCATGTTGTCCGTTTCATAAAGACCGGCATCCAAGTATGAAGGCAGATAAAATATATCATTGCTTTGCATGTGGAGTGGGTGGCGATGCAATAGATTTTACGGCAAGGTTATTTGGAATATCACAGTATGAAGCTGCGAAAAAGATGATAGAAGATTTTGGACTGGATATAAAAATCGAAGACAGAAACAAATACAAAAGGACGCACCAAAGCAGGAATACTTTGATATCAAAGAAACCTAAAGTTGTGATGATCAGAGAAAAACTGGAGCAGTGGTTGAAACATGCAACAGACGTGCTGATCAGATATCTGAAATGGATTCAGTTCTGGAAAGAGTTTTACAAACCAGAACCAGATGAAGAGTGGCACGAATTATTTATGGAGGCATTGGCAAATGAAAGAAAGATAAATGACTATCTGGACGTGCTGATGTTTGGAACAGGAGAAGAGATTGTAGAGTTTTTCAAGATGAAGAGAAGGGAGGTTGAAAAAATTGAAGAAAGAATTAACGAATATCAGCGAGAAGTCCTTGATGGAATTAGAAGATATTGTGAACGAGGAGATGCTTACAACAGAAGATGTCAATGATATGTTGGAGCATACGGATAAAGGAAGAACAAAGCAGACAATCAGAAATTGTGTAACCGTATTACAAAAAGATCCAGTGCTGAAAAAAGCGATTAAACGAAATGAGCTTTCTGGAAGAATGGACATTGTGAAAGAGGTGCCTTGGGAACGGAGAAATAACAGTTCTACGGTTACAGATACTGATGAAAATAATCTGAAAATGTATCTGGAAGAAAATTATGAACTGACAAGTGAGCGTGTGATCAAAGCAGGAGTAGATATTGTTTCCAATGAAAATAAATATCATCCAATCAGAGATTATCTGGAAAGTCTGGTCTGGGACGGGATTCCAAGAATAGAAAATATGCTTCCGCATTTCCTGGGAGCAGAAAAGAGTAAATACACAATCGGAGTAATGAAAATGCACATGTTGGCAGCGATTTCAAGAATTTATGAACCGGGAATAAAGTATGATATTATGCTGTGTCTGGTTGGAAGCCAGGGAGCCGGAAAGTCCACATTTTTCAAGTATCTGGCGATAAAAGAAGAATGGTTCAGTGACAATCTGGATCATCTGGACGATGAAAATATTTACAGAAAACTGCAGAATCACTGGATTATCGAAATGGGAGAAATGAAGGCAACTATCACAGCAAAGAATATTGAACAGATTAAATCGTTTCTGAGCAGACAGAAAGAAACTTACAAAGTACCTTATGAAGTTCACCCGGAAGACAGACCACGACAGTGTGTATTTTGCGGTACTTCAAATGATCTGAATTTCCTCCCACTGGACAGAACTGGAAACAGACGATTTGCTCCGGTGATGACAGATATGTCGAAAGCAGAAGTTCATATTCTGGACAATGAGGCAGAGAGCAAAGCCTATATCGAACAGGCCTGGGCAGAGGCAATGGTATTGTATCGACAGGGAAATGTGTTCTTAGGATTTACAAAGGAAATTGAGGAAGAGGCAAAGCGTCTGCAGAAAGAATTTATGCCGGAAGATACCAATGCCGGAATCATACAGGCATTTCTTGATGACTACGATGACGAGTATGTATGTACCAGAATTCTGTTCGATGAAGCACTACATCGAACCGGAGAAATGAAACAGTGGGAAGGTAAAGAGATTGCTAATATTATGAACAATGCAATTGTAGGCTGGAAACCACATGGTACACATCGATTCGGAAAGGAATATGGAATACAGCGGTCATGGAAACGGATGGAAGGTTCTGTGAAGAAAGATAAAGACGGCTTTATGGAAGTACCGGAACAGTTGGAGATACCGTTTGAGTAAAGATTATTGTAAACGATGTAAACGGAACTTGAAGGAAAAACTTAAAAAGTTAACTTTTAAAATCTTTTGAGCCCTGTTTACAAATTCCGTTTACAAATTGGAAAGGAGCAGAAAATGATGAAACAGGGAAGATTAGGATACAACAGTAGTAATGGAAGATATGGATTATTATCATCAGACTTATGGATTGATACAGGATTTCACTGTGGAGAAGGACTGGAAGTGCTGGTAGGTGATGAATGGGTACAGACCAGAATGGAGATGAATCTGGCAAGAGAATGGTATCTGGTGGGGACACCTTATTGTGGAAATCTGGAATATGTGCAGGCAAGGATACCGGAGTAAATAGCCCCGCAGGGCGCAAGGGTACTTTTGATGGACGGTACGGCTGTCGAAAGTGCTTTTGCGTTACTTTTGACAAAAGTAACAAAACTGCCGTATCCGGCGAAGATTTCTTATAATCGCCATAATTGGCGTAAATACAGATTTTGTACCATATCTGGCACTGGTTTAAGAATGGGAGGTGAGAGAAAATGGCAATGAAAAGAACGATAAGTGGAATGATTGGAGCGGGCTCCCTGGCACATAACAGACGTGCCTTTGTTGCAGAAAATGTTGACCGGGAAAGAGTTCATCTGAACATTAAATATTGTGATGAAAATCTGAAAACAGTCTATCATGAATTATTTGACCAGGCAGTGGAGCGATACAATGAGGGAAAAAGAAATGACCGGAAGATTACAGATTATTACGAAAAGATACGTCAGGGAAAACAGGAAAAGCTGTTTTACGAAGTGATTTTTCAGATAGGAAATCGTGAGAATATGGCAGTGGGAACGTCAGAAGGAAATCTGGCTGTAAAGGTACTGGACGAATATGTGCAAGACTTCAAGAAGCGGAATCCGACACTTCGGGTATTTAGTTGCTATCTGCATCAGGACGAAGCTACTCCGCATCTGCATATTGACTTTGTTCCTTATGTGACCAACTGGAAGGGAAAAGGAATGGATACCAGAGTTTCACTGAAACAGGCATTGAAAAGTCTTGGATTTCAAGGTGGAAATAAGCATGATACAGAACTGAATCAGTGGATAAATCATGAAAAAGAAGTGCTGGCGGAAATCGCAAAGCAGCATGGAATTGAATGGGAACAGAAAGGCACACATGAAGAGCATCTGGATGTTTACAATTTCAAGAAAAAAGAACGTAAAAAGGAAGTGCAGAAACTGGAACAGGAAAAAGAAAATCTGACAGCGGAGAATGAAGGATTGGCTTCTCAGATTGCGGACGTAAGGGCAGATATTAAGCTACTGGAAGAAGAAAAATTTCAGTTCCAGAAAGATAAAGAAACAGCAGAAAAACGTGCAGAGAAAGCAGAAACAGAATTGAAAAAACTGGAGGACAGAAGAGAATTCCTGCAACCAGTGATGGATAATGTCAGCAAGGAAATAAAAGAATACGGAATGATCAAAACATTTCTGCCGGAAGCTACAGCATTGGAACGTGCGGTAACTTATCGGGATAAGAAAATCAAACCATTATTCATTGAAATGAAAAATAAAATCGGTGCGATGGCGGCACAGGTGAAAGAACTCACTAGAGAAAGAGATAACTGGAAAAGTAAGTTTCAGAAGAAAAAGCAGGAACATGAGAATACAAAAAAGGAACTGGCGGAAGTTCAGAAGGATTATCAGAAGTTATCCAGTGAGAAAGAAATACTGCAGGGACTTGCGGACAGATACAATCGACTTTTACGTATGTTAGGGAAAGATATGGTAGAAAGACTGGTGCAGGACGATATCCGGATGCAGGAGGAACTTGAAGCGAAAAAGCATAAAGAGCAGATGCCGAAAAAAATAAGTGATTGTATACCGTGGGCGAAAGAACGAAGTGAAGAACACAATGCACAAATTAAGAAGAATAAAGCAAAGTACAGAGGAATGGAGTTATAAGAATATGAAGAAACAAATTTATGATGAAAAGAACGGACTGAGCTACACATTGCATGGAGATTATTATCTACCAGATCTAGAAATCAATGAGGAAGAACCCGCATATGGGAAATATGGAATAATGCGAAAACAGTTTTTGAAGGAGCACAGGAGTGCCAGGTATCAGTATCTGGTACTGACCGGGAAACTGACGGAGCATTTGAATCAGATCGATAAAGAGGTCAGAGAAAAAGTTGAGATGCTGGTGGAGCAGACGGCTGGACAATGGGGAGTGACAGAAGAATTGAAGATGCCGGATCAGATGGAATGGGTGAGGAGGATGAATAATATTAAGAATGTTGCGGAAGAAATGGTGTTATTGGAAATAATTTATGCATAAAGAACACATATAAAAGAAAATCGAATATGATATGAGAAAGGGCACGTTGATTAAAAACGTGTCTTTTTTCTGTTTGCAGGGAATTGAATAGTGGCTGTTAGTTTGATACAATAAAATGGATTATACGGTATTGAGGGTGAGAAAATTATGCCGACGAAAGAACCGCGTTTTCATGGCGAAGTTACAGAAAAAAGTCATAAAAATATGAGTAGAATACGTGGAAAAGATACAAGTATAGAGGTTGTGTTGAGAAAGGCTCTATGGCATAGGGGATTCCGTTATCGAAAAAATTACAAGGGATTGCCGGGGAGACCGGATATTGTTCTGACGAAGTATCGTATTGCCATTTTTTGTGATAGTGAATTTTTCCATGGAAAAGATTGGGAAATACTGAAGCCACGATTAGAAAAAGGAAAAAATCCAGATTATTGGGTTAAGAAAATAGAGCGGAATATCCAGAGAGATGAAGAAAAGGACCATCAATTAAATTTTATGGGATGGACTGTGATACATTTCTGGGGAAAAGATATTCTGAAAGATACAGAACAGTGCGTTAGAGTGATAGAAGAGACGATATTTGATCAGAAACTGGAAGAAGTAAACGATGAAGAGGAAATGTAATGATGAATTATTTGGAAGAGTATGATGAAGCGGATCCTATTTCAATTGAAACATATGCAAAAAGGTTGATCGGAAAAACATTTGCAGATGTGTGTAAGCAGGATGACATCACCAAAGCTATGGTTGTCAGGGAGACAACAAATTATGAAGTAAAGCACGAGAACAAGAAGCGAAAAGGTGGTTTAGGAGAACTGATAGAAGAGAGATTCTTTCACTATCAAACGAATAATGATGCACGTCCGGATTTTGATAAAGCAGGTGTAGAACTAAAAGTAACACCGTATAAACAAAATAAGAATGGGACACTGGTAGCCAAGGAAAGACTGATATTGACCATGATTGATTATTTCTCAGTTGTTGATGAAACATTTGAAGATAGTCACATGTGGCAAAAGGCTCGCTTGATTTTACTGGTGTATTATCTGTATCAACAAGAGATAAAGAACCGGTTAGATTATCGTATTGGATATGTGAAGCTGTTTGCACCGCCGGAGCAAGATATAAAAATCATAGCACATGATTTTGAGGTCATTGTTGAGAAAATCAGAAACGGAAAAGCACATGAATTATCCGAAGGGGATACGTTGTATCTGGGAGCAGCACCGAAGGCAGCAACGTCAAAGGACCGAAGAAAGCAGCCATTTAGTGATGAATTAGCAAAACCACGGGCATTTGCATTTAAAAATTCTTACATGACATATGTTCTGAACAATTACATTATTCCAGGGAAAAATACATATGAACCGATTATCAAGGGTACAGCAGAGGAATCTTTTGAAGATTATGTTGTAGGAAAAATAGATGCGTATTGTGATCAGTCGGTTACTGATTTATGTAATACATTCCATATAGAATATCAAAAGAAACCGAAAAGCCTAGAGGCAATGTTAGCATATCGGATGTTAGGCATAAAAGGAAATCACGCGGAAGAATTTGAAAAAGCAAATGTGGTAGTCAAGACGATACGCATTGAGAAAAATAATAAGATAAAGGAAAATATGTCATTTCCAACTTTCAAATTTAAAGAGTTAGTAGAGGAAGACTGGGAAGATTCTACATTTGGAAATTATCTACGTGAAACTCGATTTTTGTTTGTAGTTTATAAGTTTGATCAACAAGATGAGTTAAGGTTAAAAGGCTGTCAGTTTTGGAATATTCCATATGATGATTTGGAAGGTAATGTGAAGGTAGTTTGGGAAAGGACGCAGAGAGTGCTTCGTGAAGGACTTCAGATAGAAAAGATAAATGGAAAAAATTATAATAATTTTCCAAAATCATCAGAAAATCCAGTGTGCCATGTAAGACCACATGCACAAAATTCAAAAGATACTTACGAACTTCCAGATGGAAGGCAGTATCCAAAGCAATGTTTCTGGTTGAATAATAGTTATATTTTGACGCAGTTGGATAAGAATTTTATTGAGGATTGATAATGGGTAATAAAGAATATAAAACTTCAGAAGAAGTAAAACAGAGAGCGGAAGAAGCGATAGGACATTCATTTAAAGAAATTTTTGAATTAGCTCAGAAATTTCAACAAGAAAATGGATTAAAAGAGAAGCATGGAAAGGGAGACATTGGTCAAGCTTATGAAGAAGGCTGGTTTAATTATGCATGCAATGAAGAAGCTGAACCGGATTTTAAAGATGTGGACATTGAATTGAAAGTAACTCCATTTTTGATTAATAGTAGGGGATATAGAGCAAAAGAGAGATTATCGCTTGGAAAAATCAACTATAGAGACGAAAATTGGAATGAGTATGAAGAGAGCAGATTCTGGACAAAAAATCATCATCTGCTGGTTATGTATTACCAGTATATCAAAGGTGTAAAACGTGAAAAGTTCAGTGTAGAGAAAGTGGACGAGATTCTGTTGGAAGAATTACCAGAAAGAGATCAGATGATTATTCAGCATGATTGGGAAAAGATTGCACGTTATGTAAAAGCGGGTAAAGCACATGAATTATCAGAACGAGATTTTATGTATCTCAGTCCTGCTAGAAAAGGTGCCGGCGGAGATGAGAAAGTAAAATATAATGACAAATATCCGAAAGCAAAACCAAGAGCGTATTCATTTAAAAAGTCGTATATGACAAAATTGTTTAATGAGAGAATGCTTACCCCAGAGGAAATATCTTATATTTTGCCAGGTGCGGTATTGCCAAAGGAAAAAGAATTTGATGATATTCTGATTGAAACTTTGAAACCATATTTTGGAAGAACAGTTGAATCATTGAAAAAAGAATTCTCTAATTATCGTAACGGATATAGTGAAAAGAACGATATTGTTAAGCAGATATACAAGAGTGAAAATGATTTAGAAGAAACAGATGAATTCCAAAAAGCTAATTATAGATTAAGAACCATTACAGTTGACGAAAAAGGAACACCAACGCAGGATATGTCATTTTCGGCGTTTGATTTTGATGGATTACTGAAAGAAAAGAACTGGACAGAATCTATTGCTTATGATGAAATGGTAGATTCGAAGTTTTTACTTGTGATATTTTCAAAGAATTCAGAAGGGCAAGAAATATTGAATAATGCCCTTATATGGTATATTCCGAAAAAGGATGTAAATAAAGTAAAAGATGTTTGGAAAGAAGCAAGAAGAGTTATTAAAAATGGAATAAAGTTAGAACAGAAATTATCTCACGACAGAGCGGGAAGGTTAATATTTGTGTATGAAAATAATTTCCCGAAGAGTAGCTTTAATAAAGTGGCCCATGTAAGAAATAAGGCAGGAGAGAGCGAATATTTTTGTGAAAATGCAAATTCAGTAAAATTAAAAAATCCTGCAGAGGTTATCACTTTAAAAGAAATTCCAGCGGAATTGAAAGATACTCCGATACCTACTGGAGAATACATGACCAAACAGTGCTTTTGGTTTAATAAGAAATATATGAAACAGCAGATTAAAGATTTTATAAAATCATACTAAAAAATAGAAAAGGATCTTTACAAGAATATAAAAATAGGTTATTATATTCAAGAACGATCGTTCGAATAATAAAAGAAGAGGTAATATAAAGTGAAGAAAACAGTTTGCGAATTGTTTGCCGGAGTAGGTGGATTTAGATGTGGACTTAATAATATAAGAACAGCAGAAGATTATGGTAAAAAAGAAAAATGGGATACAGTTTGGTTTAGCCAGTGGGAGCCAGCAGAGAAAAGTACACAGTACGCACATGACTGTTATGTATATCGATTTGGAACACGATTAGATAATAATGGTGACGATACTACGAATTATAATATTGAAGATGTAGATAAAACAACACTTCCTGATTTTAACTTGTTGGTCGGCGGGTTCCCGTGCCAGGACTATTCAGTAGCATCTTCGTTAGCTACTTCCAAAGGGCTTGAAGGAAAAAAGGGAATTTTATGGTGGTCAATACGTGAGACCTTAGAAACAAAGAAACCACCATTCGTATTATTGGAAAATGTTGATAGATTATTAAAATCTCCTGCAAAGCAAAGAGGTAGAGATTTTGGCGTGATACTTGCATGTTTTCGTGATGAAGGATATACCGTGGAATGGCGTGTGATAAACGCAGCAGAATATGGGTACCAGCAGAGGCGGCGTAGAACATTTATTTTTGCTTATAAAAATAATACAAAATATGCAGACAGAATTTTAAATACAATTGGATATACAGATGCGTTGGAAGAAGAATGCAAGCAAGAATGCATGGAAAATGCAGTCTTAAAAGAAGGATTTTTTGCAGAAACATTTCCGGTAAATAAAGTAGAATCTGCTAAGATGAAAATTAAGGAATTGCCGGTAGAACTAGGTGAAGTATCGGAAACATTTCAATGTGCATTTGAAAATTCTGGAATAATGAAAGACGGAATAATATACACAATGAAGACTGTTCCGAATTATCATGGAAAGCAGATAACTCTTGGTGATGTTATGGAAACAGGACAAGTAGAAGAGCAGTATTTTATTCCAGAAGAAAAGTTATATTATACAGATCCAACGGTTACACACAGTGATGAAATAGAGCAGCGTCTTCCAAAGGAAGATAGACAGACCTGGCAGTATCTGAAAGGTGCAAAAAAATTATTACGTACAAGTTCGACAGGTCATGAATATGTATTCTCAGAGGGTGCTATTTCCATGATTGATCAGGAAGATAAGCCGGCACGTACAATGTTGACATCAGAAGGTGGATTTAGTAGAACTACTCATATTGTGAGAGATAAGATGACTGGAAGAGTAAGACTGCTTACAGCGACAGAGGCAGAACGTATTCAGGGATTTCCTACTGATCATACAAAATATTGTTTGGTTAAAGGAGAGACTGTTGAAATGCCATTGAGAAAACGTAGATTTATGATGGGAAATGCGTTGGTGGTTAATCTGGTTGAGGATATGGAGAAAGTATTAGATAAGATATTTGAAAATGAGTAGAAGTTATATATTTTTTGTTTGATATGGGTAAGCAAGCATAATATAAATATATGTGACATATAGTATAAATTATACAAAGATAGAAGGAAGGAGTGTGATTTATACGAAGTCACATAAAAAATACAGTATTGGAGGAAAAATTATGGATAGAATTACACAGAGCATGATTGATTCATTTAAGAGTAATCAAAGTTTGAATATCGATGATTCTTCAGAATTATTCGAATATTTTGTGAATTATTGTGTTGTGAATAATGTATATGGTTCAAATGATTTTGACTTAGAAGAAATAACTACAGGGAAAGCGACGCAAGGAATAGACGGGATTGCGATTATTGTAAATCAAAAATTTGTAAATACTATTGAAGATATTGATACATTGATTGAGTATAACAAATCAATATCAGTCAAATTTGTGTTGATTCAAGCGAAGACATCCAGCTCTTTTGATAATACTGAAATTGGAAATTTATTGACGTATTCAAAACTGTATTTTGGTGATGATACAAGCATGTTTCATACAGCTGAAATGCAGCATTTTATTGAACTGAAAGAATATATATTTTCCAAAGGAGATAAATTAAAGAAAAATCCAGAATTATTTTTGTATTATGTTACTTTGGGAACGTGGACAGGTGATGAAAATTTACAAGCAACAATTAATGTGGGAAAGGAAAGCCTACGGGGAACTAACCTGTTTTCTAATATTAGTTTTGAAGCTTGTGGTTCCGAAAAAATACAAGACTTATATCGTAAAACAAAAGAAAAATTAAAGTCTACATTCAAGTTTGAAAAGAGAATCACCATGTATTCGATAAATGATGATGAAGTAGGATATAGTGGGGTTTTACCTTTTAAAGAATTTAAAAAACTGATTATAGATGAAAATGGTGCTACTAAAGCTGTATTTGAAGATAATATACGAGATTATTTAGGACCAAATCCAGATGTTAATAAAAATATAACAGAGACCATTAAGACGAGAAATGTCAATGCATTTAGTATGTTAAATAATGGGATTACAGTAGTCACTTCTTCGATAATTATTTCAGGAGATATAGCTACTATTGAAGATTATCAGATTGTAAATGGTTGTCAAACAAGTAATGTATTGATTGAAAATATGGATAGTGTAGAAGGAATTGATGAGCTGATTATTCCTATAAGAATTATTGCAACTAAAGATGAAAATTTGAAAAATGATATTACGAGAGCGACAAATAGTCAAACTGCCATAAAAAAAGATCAATTGGAAGCATTATCAACATTTCAGAAGAAATTGGAAGAATACTATAAAACATATAGGGATGAAGATTCTCTCGTATATGAGAGACGAACGGGTCAATATAGAGACAGTAATATTCCTAAAAATAAAATTGTTACAATTGCGATGCAGATAAAAACTGTTGCTGCAATGTTTTTAGATGAACCTAGTGGTGTATCTGGACAATATGGAACAGTTGCTAAACGAGTTGGAAACAAAATATTCAAAACAGCAGATAAAGAGATTATATATTATGTAAGCTCTTTGGCACTGTACAAAATTGAAAATTTATTTAGAACGCATAAGATTGATAAAAAATATAGAAGAGCTAGATATCATGCAATGATGTTATTCAGGATGCTGGTATCTACGGAAGAAATGCCAAGGTTCAATGCCCGTAAAATGGAAGGTTATTGTAAAAACATTTTAGAAGTGCTTGAAAATGACAATGAATGTGAAAGACTTTTTTGTGGAATAGTGGCATATATTGCATCGAAAGATGGTGAATTGGATATTATGGACCGTAAGTGTTTTGAAAGAAAAGAAACAACGGAATATTTAAAGAATCGAATAGGAGAAATAAAAACGTTTGTAGATACATATTCTGTTAGTGAACAATGATAACACCATGATAACAAAATTCCCAAAAACCACACGGACACAGCGGAAAATTCGTATTTTTCTGCACAAAATGAACGAAAAATAACCATTTAGCCTCTGCAACATGCCATTCTGATACCGTGAAGGTGGACGTACAGTAGGATCAGGAAGAGTTGCTACAATCATCGAGTAATTCTTACTTCTACGATTGAATTTAGGATAATATTTATGAGACTCAGAAAGTTTAGGCTTTCTGGGTCTTTTTTGTTGTGAGCAAATATAAAACAAGCTATAATAAAAGAGACACATTGGTCGTAAGGCAAAATTAATAGGAGGATCCGAATGAATCAAACATTAAAGCTGCCAGTTGGAATTGAGAATTTTGAAGATATTCGCAAGCTAGGATTTTATTATATAGATAAGACAAAATTAATTGAACAGCTCTTACAAAATTGGGGAAAAGTAAATCTGTTTACACGACCACGTCGTTTTGGAAAGACACTCAATATGAGTATGTTACGTACTTTTTTTGAAATTGGTATGGATAAATCACTTTTTGAAGGCCTATATATTTTTAAAAATAAAGAATTATGTGATGAATATATGGGTAAGTATCCAGTAATCTTTCTGTCATTGAAAGGAATCGATGGATTAACTTTTGAAGAAGCGATTATTCGGATTACAACGATTATTAAAAATGAAGCACGAAGACACCATTATCTAAAAAATAGTGATAAATTAATAGAAGAAGAGATTAAGCAATTTCAGAGCCTTTTAGATGGAAAAGCTGATGATATAACAGATAGTATCAGACTATTATCAGAACTTTTGTGCAAACATTATGGGAAAAAGACGATTATTCTTATTGATGAATATGATGTTCCGCTAGATAAAGCTTTTCAGAAAGGCTATTATGATGAAATGGTTGAACTCATGAGAGGTCTTTTGGGGCAAGTACTAAAAACAAATGATTTTCTACAATTTGCAGTTTTGACAGGATGTCTTAGAATTTCGAAAGAAAGCATTTTCACCGGACTTAATAATTTTGAAGTTTTATCTATTCTCAATGTTCAGTATGATGAATGTTTTGGATTTACCGATACAGAAGTGAAAAAGATTCTTAGCGATTATAATTTATCAGATCATTACCTTCAGATTAGGGAGTGGTATGATGGTTATCGTTTCGGAAATACAGATATCTATTGCCCATGGGATGTGATTCGTTATTGTAAAAGTCTATGTGCAGATCCCGATGCATTACCAGAAGATTTTTGGTCTAATTCTAGCGGAAATGAAATTGTTCGCAGATTTATAGATAAGGCAGATATTCAGACAAAGAATGAGATTGAGCGTTTGATCAGTGGAGAGTGTATTGAAAAGGAAATTGCAGAGGAGCTTACCTATAATGAGTTGGATAAGAGTATAGAAAATTTGTGGAGTGTGCTTTTTACAACAGGATATCTAACACAACAGGGACGAACTCAAAATGGTAAATATCTTTTGTCGATACCAAATACAGAGATAAGAAATCTATTTACAAAAAAGATCAAAGAATGGTTTAGTGATGTTTCAAAAAATGATGGAAAAACACTAGAAATATTTTGTAATGCGTTTATAGAGAAAAAACCAGAAAAAATTGAACAGCTTTTTGGAGATTATCTATGGAATACGATCAGTATAAGAGATACAGCAATCGCAAAAGAGAAGAAAGAAAATTTTTATCACGGAATTTTACTCGGTCTTCTTGGATATAAGTCAAGCTGGCTGATAAAGTCAAATGCAGAATCAGGAATCGGATACAGTGATATTCTGATAGAGGCTCCGGAGAATCGAACGGGAATCGTCATTGAATTAAAGTATGCCGAAGATGGAAATATGGATGCAGCGTGCAAGCAGGCTTTAAAACAGATTGAAGATAAAGACTATATTGCTAAATTGAAGCAAGATGGAATGCGAAATTTCATTAAATATGGTGTTGCTTGTTATAAGAAAGACTGTAAAGTCATGATTTATGAAGAATAAAAACAACTGATGATGGGAGATATAAATATGGGGAAAGAAACATTTGAAGGAAAGAAAACTCATTGCACGATAGGAATAATTGGACATCGAGGTCATGGAAAAACGACTTTAACAGATGCAATCAAAAAAACTCTTACAACAAAAGAAGAGAGAAATATAAGCTTGACATCTAGCATTGAATATGGAGCTATCCTAGTAGTATCTGCAATAGATGGAATCATGTCACAAACAGCAAAACAGATCATGATTGCTCATTATATGGGAATGCAACATATCGTAGTATTTATGAATAAATGTGATATGGTAGATGATATGGAAATGCTGGAATTGGTAGAAATGGGGATTCGTGACCAGCTATATCAGTGCGGATTTGTTGGATCTGATATTCCGTTTATCTATGGATCTGCTTTAAAAGCCCTTGAAGATCCAGATGGAGAATGGGGAGATAAGATCATGGAATTGATGGATGCGGTGGATAAATACATTCCAGATTCACAACCTGAAATGGATCAAGCTTCCTCTATACATACAAAGTTTACAGCAGAAGTATACATGTTAGATATCAATGAAGGTGGACGAGACACAGGATACTTTGATGGTGACCGTCTGCAGTTTTATTTCAAAACGACAGATGTAACAGGAGAGATTCAATTGCCAATAGAAATAGATATGGCTATGCCAGGGGAAACACTGGATATAACAATTGAATTAATTCAACCAATTAAGATAACAGAAGAAGAACCTTTTATCATTCGTGATGATGAATGTACGGTTGGATTGGGAAGAGTTGCTACGATCATCGAGTAATTCTTACACTATTCTTCATGGAGTAGTGTAAAAAAAGTAAAAATCAAAAAATAAATATCAGATCAAATAAAAATAGTGTCAAGATCAATAAAAATCTTGGCACTATTTTACGTTAGAAAAATCTATCGTATTTTGCAATCAATCAATTTTTAATATAAGGAACCATCACTTCCAGAATCTCAAGCACATGATCTCTCTGTGATGGATTAAGTTCAGCTGCAATTTCCATCAATTGATTATTGTGATGAGCCGGGGTATCAACATCAAATATTCTTTGCCCATCACCAAATAAAAGATAATCAGCAGATACATCCAATGCAGTAGTAAGAGAAGCAAAACTATGAATAGACATGGCTTTGCGGCCAGCTTCGATTTCATAGATATAATGCTGACTGACACCAGCTTTTTCAGCAAGCATTTCCTGTGTCAGATCTTGCCCTTTTCGGGTAAGTTTGATGCGTTTTCCTAATTCTTTTAAATCGATTTTCATAAAATACCTCCATAAAAAATAGTATTACCAGGAGTTATGAAAAACCACTATCCAACAGTGACAGTGACAACTATAAATATTGCTGACAGCAACATTGAATGTTATGATAGATAGGAAAATGAGAAAAAACGAGAAAGAAGGAGTCATGCAGAGAGAAAACGAGCGTATTATCTATCATTTGATGCATTTTGATGAGAAGGATAAGGAGTGGAGTGAGAGACCATATTTACTCTTGGAAGATATGGCAATTGTTTTTGATATTCTTGATCTGGATGATCGATCCATACAAAGAATCGATCATAAAAAGGCAAACAAAGAACAATGGTCGGATCAGTTTTTATGGGAGAGTGCAAAGAAGAATACAAAACAGTTTCTGCCTGCTAAATTTGAGCCTGTATATAAAGATTTTCGAGGACATACCGAAGACAGACCGGTATTTATGGTGTCAAACAAAATACAGAGATATGGAGCAGGTGTGATTTGCTATGAAGATTTTCTAGGCGACATTTCAAGAAAATATAATAAGAGTTTGTATCTTCTGCCAACCAGTATTCATGAAATGTTATTACTGTTTGATGACGGAGAAGATCAGGAAGAGGATTTATTGCATATACTAGAGAAGTCTGATCAGCAATTAAGCAAAGAAGAATTTCTGTCCGATAATATCTATTATTATGACAAATATATGGGAGAGTTGATCAGTTTATTTTAATGTTGAAGTTTTGGTACGAATAACGTATGATAAAGAAAACTGACCAAACAAAGAAAGGGGTAGAGCTCATGATACCAGGGATCGTAATCGGAGTGATCGTGCTTATCATTGTGATATGGCTGATCAGTTCATACAATGGATTTGTAACATTAAGAAACAAGACAGAAGAGGCATTTTCAGCAATCGATGTGTCATTAAAGAAGCGTTATGACTTGATTCCAAACTATGTAGAAACCGTCAAAGGTTATGCGAAACACGAATCAGAGACATTAGAGAAAGTCGTAGCCGCAAGAAATCAGGCGATGACAGCAACGAATATCGATGATAAGATCAAACAGGAAAATGTACTGTCAGGAGCACTGAAATCTTTATTTGCAGTGTCTGAAAGCTATCCAGAATTAAAGGCTAATGAGAACTTTAATAAATTGCAGGATCAGCTTCAGAGATTAGAAGAAGAGATCGCAGCTTCCAGAAGATATTATAACGGAGTTGTAAACCGCTATAATACCAAGACAGAATTATTCCCAGGCAATATCATCGCAGGAATTTTTGGATTTAAGAGAAAACCATTATTTGAAGTTTCGAATGAATCTGAGCGTGAGAATGTACAAGTAAAATTCTAAGGAACGGACAGGGGGAAAGCACTATGAGAAAGTGGATCACCTGTACCATAATGGCAGTCATGATGGCTGCCATGATTTTTATGGGGACAGGAAACAATGTGTTTGCAAATGATGAAGTCACTTATGACTCTAATATGCAGACAAAGAAATTTGATGTAGATGTCAAAGTCGGAGAAGATGGAAGTTATACAGTAACAGAGAATATCAAAGTCAAGTTTGTCAATCCGAGGCATGGAATTTATCGTTATATCCCATACAAAGGGAAGGTGATAACAAGCGATAAAAATGGAGATCAGAAAAAACTACTTTATTATGCGGATTTTACACTGTTATCAAATGACAGTAAGACAGATGTAGATGAAGATTCTGACGGTAATAGTCAGGTATTGAGGTTTGGTTCTGCGGATTATACCGTAAGTAAAGGAAACTATAGATTTACGTATCAATTGATCCCTAAATATCAGGGAGATACCTACGATTATTTGTACTATAATATTTTCCCAACACTCTGGAGAAATAAGATTCCAGAAGGAAGTACTTTTACGATTCATTTTCCAAAGAAAACAGATCTTAAGAGTGTAAATTTCTATTATGGACGTTATGGGGAATCAAAGTATGCAAAAGATGTGATCACTTTGAAATATGATGAGCAGAAGAACCAGATCCAAGGAACATTAAAGAAGACACTGCCATTTAAAAATGGATTGACATGCTATAGTGATCTGGGTGATGGGTATTTTACAGCAAAACATGAAATCGGAGTAGATCGATGGATTTTTGGACTATCAATAGGAATTCTTGTGATCACAGCTGCCTTACTTGTTTTGTTCGGACGTGATGAAAAGATCATCCCATCGATTCAATATCAGCCGCCAGAAGGAATGGACAGTGCAGTTGTCGGATATGTTCTGGACGGTTCTGTGGATGATAAGGATGTTATTTCTTTGATCCTTTATTGGGCCGATAAGGGCTACCTGAAGATGAAGGAAAAAGGTCAAAAGGACATGGAATTTATCAAACTCAAAGATATTCCAGACTCAGAACCAAGATATCAGAAAACAATGTTTGAAGCTTTATTTAAGAACAGAAAAAAAGTGAAAGCTTCTTCTTTACAGTACAAATTTGCAGATACCGTGCAGGTAGTGAAAGATGATATCAAATATGATTATAAGAAAAATATTTATGCAACATCCTCGAAAGTTGCAAGGATCGTATCCTTTGTATTGTTGCAGCTTCCAATCTGTTTATTTGCATTTATTATGATGATATTTAGTCCAGATGGGATCTTAAATCTGATCCTTCCATTGATGGCGTGGGTATTGTATTTTATAGGAATGTTTCTTGCATGTCACAGTGTAGATAAATGGTATGCGATTTCAAAGGGAGCAAGAACGGGACTTCCGATCGCATCGGCAGTATTGTCTATTCTTGGATTTATTTTCTATGGATTATATTATTATGTGAAGATACAAAGAGGAGAATTATTTGATTTCTTCCATGTGTATCTTGTGATCGTTGCAGTATCATTTATCGGAGTGATCCTGACTGCATTTATGAAGAAGAGAACCCACCAATGTGTGGAATGGATGGGATATCTTGCAGGACTTCGTGATTTTATTGAAACTGCGGAATTAGACCGAATGAAGGTATTGGCGAAAGATCATCCAGACATGTTTTATCATATTCTGCCTTATTCCATGGTATTTGGGTTGTTTGATCTTTATGCAAAGAAACTGGATGCATTAAAACTTCCTGCGCCAGCCTGG
>ENA-OQNN01001207-OQNN01001207.1-human-gut-metagenome-genome-assembly--contig:-NODE-1207-length-18901-cov-5.934750_pt1 | contig 18901 bp, 16 predicted proteins | sample MGYA00242624_ERZ504870 | MGnify/ENA primary metagenome ERZ504870 (study PRJEB26092, sample SAMD00036379) | human gut metagenome | host: Homo sapiens | study: EMG produced TPA metagenomics assembly of... | reverse complement strand
CAACGAGATACACAAATTTTCAAAGAACTATTTCGTTACATGAAACGTTAAATATCAGAGCGTAATATTAACAATTAACAGGGATATTTCCAGCTTGTTTTTAAGAACAGAGAACTGGACACCCTAATTAATAATATATTGATATGGTCCTCTAAAAAGAGCTGAGGGCTAAAAGGAGAGCTTCTTAAGGGTGGCATCCTCGATGCCGGCAGACAAGTCTTCCCTAGGTAAGTGTATTAGTTCGTTTCATGTTGAATTTTTTAGATTAAATTAATAGTTATTCATTATTTAATTTTAGGCACAAAAAGCTTTTGGTATTTTGCTATATGTGCTTTCAAATTGTTAAGTTGCTTCAAGTCTCTTGCAAAAGTAATCCACTGCGAAAAGGCTTCATTGAAATTCTTCTCAAACAGATTCTTGTCAAACTTCTTACCTTCCGCCGTATGTCGTTTGATCAGTTCATCAACGATTCTATCCCAATTATATAGGATACAGCAGCACCATCTTCGCTGCTGCAAAGGCTGAAGACTTACACTTCTCTTCAGCACTCTGAGCACTGTATCACACTTTATATGCGTGATATTAGAAAACTGATATGCAGATATCTGTTCAGCTTTGCCACCAATAAATGAATTGAGATACAAGATGATGCATTCTTCCTGTATCTTATCAATTCTTTTGTCTAGCTGAGCTAAATTCTCCAGAATCAACACCCTTCTATGTTCTGCTATATCCAGCATATTAATTGTAAATTTATGCGAATTTACTACTAATAGTTGGAACAGCCAAATGCATTACCCACATAGCAAAAATAGGAGGGTATATTTTTCAGAAACGTTAATACTTGAACAAAAAATTAACTACAGAATAACAAAAAAAGAGAGAAAGTGAGCATTTTAGCGCTACACTTCCTCTCCTCGACTTTTATGGATGGGTAGGCAATTCTATTACCATTTCCACAGCTATTTCGTCACCGCATTATACAATTCCTGATAATCCTTGACAACATCGTAAATGTAACCATTCTCGCTGATGGCTGCAAAATGCTTGCGGGCACACGCTATCTTGCCATCCACCACCTCCTGGGTCATAGGCAGAGAGAGCTGAACACCCCAGTCGAGCATACATCCAAAGAGCAGGTCGAGGTCGTTTCGGTCGGCCTTGATATTATTCAGGAACAGGTCGAGCGCGTGGGCGGTAGTGCCAGAACCGGAAAAGAAGTCGAGGATTAATGAACTAGTTATTTTGTAACAGAAAAAATCATTTTTGACCATTTCTGCTACCGATATTTTAGTGCCTGTATGCTTCAAAACATCTGATAAAGCGCATCCAGATTCAGCTACGCTCCATCTGCCGACTGCAATTCCATTCTATTGGGTCTATCCATATTATCTATATTTTATAAATTATTCTTCATCATTTCCATATAGTGTACGAACTCGTACACTTTTGCTGAATCAGGAAAAATCTTTCATTTCTTTTTCCCACTCAGCAACCTTCTTCTTCAACGCCCGAGCCTCGGCGTTCAGAAAAAGAGGCTGCAGCTATTGACACACGAGATCTTTTAGATAATTTGGTCTTCAAATCATCTATCACCCGTTCTGATATATTGTTGACAACCTTAATCAATTCCATGTTCAATTCGTTGAAATTTACGACGTTACGTTGTTTATAAGTTCTACATTCTATCAATTTACTCCCCCAAAGGTACAATAATATTCTGAAACTCGCAAGAGTTTTCCGATAAAAGTTTGGAAAATGTTTTTAGCAGTACGCTGGTAAGCTTGATTCTTATCCCCAGCTTAAGGTGAAAGCAAAGTCGCACTTCTCTACATTGCGCAACTTCTCCAGTTGCTCAGCCTTATGAGCCTTCAGTTTCTTCACCCATTCCGCCAACTTAACAGAAGAGCTATTGATTACTATCATTCATCAACACATTCTCTGTCCGTGATTCCCATCACAGCTATCACAATAACAGTTATCACAGTTTTTACGGAGGGGGTATCAAGGGACAAGAAAAATGTTAAATAGAATTTAACTATATATATTATTATTATAAATATATAATATATATAGTTAGTTCTGGAATGAGAAAAAGAAAAGTGTTTCGAGAAACTGTGATAACTGTTATTGTGATAGCTTTTGAGGAGAAAAACTATGGTTTGTAATCTGCAAAACTATGGTTTCTCTTTTTCAAAATTACGAGTTAGGATTATTAACGGGATTTGGAAACTGGGGCTGCTGAAAATCGGGGCTTATCACACCCTGATTTTTGGCGGTTCCCTAAAAAAGCCGTACCTTTGCATCGTCAAAAAATTAATTATTAACCCTTTAAAAAACTGATTGACTATGGGACAAGGAACTAGTAAGTATCGTAAGATTATGCGCACCCCTCAGACGGGTGAGAACGCTGGTAAGAAGCTCTGGTATGCTACTGCCGTGAGCGACCGTGAGATGAGTTTCGAGGATTTCGTGACTCATATCTCTGAGCACAACTCTCCATACAGCCGAGGCACCATCCACGGTGTGCTGATGGATACCCTCGATTGCCTGAAGCATCTGATTCTGGACGGTAAGAGCGTTCGTTTCTCCGACCTCGGATTGTTCTCCATCGGTATGACTTCGCGTGGCGAGGTGAGCAAGGAGAAGGTGACGGCGGCTAGCGTGCAGGGCGTGCATCTGATTGTAAGAAACACAAAGACCTGGAGCAACGCCGAGCTGAAGAAGCTCACCAAGATCGTGGCATACGATGACTATACATCAGGAGCAGATGGCGGCGGTGGCTCTGAGGACACACCGGGCGGAGGCAACACCAGCCAGGACACTGGCGGGGATACCAACAAGGATAACAGCGGCACCAGCCAGGGCGGCGGCACCACGGAAGGTGGTGGCAGCGACACCGACGTTGACCTGTAAACAGAGCCCCTTCGGGGGCTTTGTTTCGCCACTAAAAAGAAATTAATCACTAATCATTAATCACTAAAAGAACTATGAAGAAAGAAACCTGGAAAACCGTATTTCAGATAGTACTATCTATCTTAACCGCTATCGCCGCCTCTCTGGGCGTGACGAGCTGCATGTCGTAGAACAACACAAATACTAAAAAAAGAGGATGAGTCATAGACTAATGACGCACCCTCTTTTTTTATATCTATTACTGCTCCCCCCTCGTTTTTATTCGATGCCGCCGAACAAAATCAAGCATTATTATTCGGTGACAGCGAATAAAAAATGCTATTTTATTTTGTAGTATCAAATAAAATTTGTACTTTTGCCGCAAAAAGTAAGTATATGGAAAAGGAATTGTTTCGAACGATAATAGCTGAGAACCAAGAATATATAGGTCGTATTCCTTTGGTACAGCGCCCTCTAGACCTAGAGGAGTATGGCAATTATGTGTTTGTAGGAGTAAGACAAGCAGGAAAATCCTATTTGCTATACCAGAGAATACAGCAATTGCTGGCAAATGGAGTTGAGATAGAAAATATTGTATATGTCAACTTTGACGATGAACGTTTGCAAGAAATGTCGGCAACAGACTTCGACCTTATATTGCAAGCCTATCATAGCATGTATGATAGCCAGCCCATCTTCTTCTTTGATGAGATACAGAATGTTGAAGGGTGGGCAAACTTTGCACGCCGTCTAGCCAACCAAAAATATCGTGTCTATATAACTGGCAGCAATGCCAAAATGCTGAGTCGTGACATAGAGACAGTATTGGGAGGAAGATATTTGGATATCAGCGTGTTTCCATATAGCTTTTCTGAATATCTAAAAGCAGTTGGAGTCTTGGTTACAAAGAATTGGCAATATGGACGAAAAGCAAATGAACTGCAACGCCATTTCCGAACCTACTTTGATTGGGGTGGCTTTCCTGAGCTTGTGCATTTTCAAGAAAAGAGAGTATGGCTAAACAGCTTGTATAATCGTATTTTCTTTAATGACTTGGTAGTTCGGCACAAGGTGAAGAACGAGGATGCCTTACGCCTTTGTGTAAGAAGATTGGCAGAAAGCGTGAAACAACCATGCTCCTTGAATCGTTTGAGCAATCTGATAAAAGCAACAGGAACTCCGTGTAGTCCATCAACGGTAATGGAATATGTTCGCTATCTGCAAGAATCATGCTTGCTGATATCTATTGACAATTATGCTTCCAAATTCGTGGAGAAAGAAACTATAAAGAAACATTATTTTGTAGATAATGGGCTGCTGCATCTCTTCATCAACAATCCAAACACCTCATTACTGGAGAATCTTTGTACAATTACATTGTATAAAAAATACGGCAAGGGCTTATACTATTACAATAGAAATATTGAGGTTGATTTCTATGTGCCTGATGAGGGACTAGCTGTGCAGGCGAGCTATCAGATGAGCGACAAAGAAACCATAGAGCGAGAAGTGAAAGCATTAGTAACCTTGCATGGTTTGTATCCTCTGAAACGAGCCATGATAATTACCTATGAGGATGAAGGGGAGATTGTGCGTGATGGACTCAAGATAGAAATAAGACCTGCATGGAAATGGGTGTTGGAAGGTTAAGCCAGAGAAAAGAGGATGCGTCATAGACTAATGACGCACCCTCTTTTTTTATATCTATTACTGCTCCCCTTTCGTTTTCTTATCAGCCACATACATTCCTATCAGAATGCAGGCGGCACCAGCCAGGAAATAGGGGGTAATCTGCTCGCCAAGCACCCATGAAGCAAATATCATGGTGGTGATAGGGTTGAAGTAAACCCAGTTGGTAGCCTTTACCGTTCCGAGTTTTGAAATGCACCAGTTCCACGTGAGGAAGCAGATCATAGAGGCAAGGCAGCCCAGAAAGAGCAGATTGCCGAATACCTGCGGACGGGTGAATACCTCGAGCGGAGGAAAACCCGGAATGAAGATATAATAAGGCAAGATGGTAAGAACACCATAGAAAAACACCTTGCGGGTGATGAATGCCGGACTGTAATCGCCCGTGGTTGACTTCATCAGCAGCGAATAAATCGCCCAGCACATACACGCCGTAAACGCCAATGCATCGCCCACCGGAGAAAGATGAAGCACAAACCTGCCGTTCAATACCACGATGATCATACCCACAAATGCCAGAAGTGAACCCAGCAGCTGCACAATATGAATGCGGTTGGAATCCTTATAGACCAAACGAACCAGCAGGGTGGCAAAGAGCGGACACGAACAGACAATGAGCGAGGTATTGGTGGTGGTGGTGAAGTTCATCGCCTCGTTCTCGCTGCAGAAATAGAGCGAACCGCCCGTAATGCCCAGCAGCGCCATCTTAGCCTCATCCTGCCAGGAATCGGCAAAGAGACGGCGATGATTGAACGCCAGCATCAGCACGTAGGCGATGCTGAAACGCAGGGTGAAGATCTGAGCAGGAGAAAGCCCGTTCAGCATCAGCACCTTGGTGGAAACGAAGGTGGTTCCCCAGATTGCCACTGTCAGGAAGGCTACCAGATGGTAGAATATATTGTTATTTTTCGTTTGCATATCTTAATTTTTCCTTTAATGGTGCAAAAGTAAGATTTTTCTGTGGATAAACCAAGACTTCTGCATTTTTTTTGTAACTTTGCAGCATGATTTTCCATCCATTCCATCATACTTCAGAAAATGTTCCTGCAAGGATGAACAATCCTTTGGATTACGAACCGCATCCGCTCTGCATCCAGGCGTGCAGGGAAGTGCAGGAGATGCTTGCCAGACGAGAAGACTGGCAGGAAGAGATTGCGCGCGGCAAAATGTTTGGCGTACTCATCGTAGAAAATGTAAAAACAGATACCGATGTCCCAAAATGGGGATACCCAGCTGCCGATAGCGAGGCTCCGAAATGGGGATACCTGGCAGCCTACAGCGGACAGATTGGCGGAAGAAGTGACTGGGAGGACTTCGTGCCTGCCGTATTCGACTATCTGCAGCCCGACGGCTACTTCAAGACCCACGAGGCGGAAATCTCACGTATCAACCAGAGCATCAGCCACCTGGAGAAGGATGAAAGGATGAAGGAAGCCAGAACCCTGATCCGGCAACTGCAGGAGGAGCGGAAGCGTACCATCGCCGCCTATCAGGAGAAGATGAAGGAAGCGAAGGCAAAGCGTGACAGCCGCAGAGAGGCAGGAAACCTATCAGAAGCGGAAGAGGCGGAGATGATCAGGGAAAGCCAGTTTATGAAGGCTGAACTGCGCCGACTGAAGAAATCGCTCTCGGAGAAGACTGCCCTGGAAACGGAATTTGAGGATTATCAGGAGAATATACTGAGGCTGAAGCAGCTGCGCAAGCAACTCTCTGATGCCCTGCAGCAATGGCTTTTCTCGCAGTTCAGAATACTGAACCAGGAGGGAGAAAGCAAGGATCTGCTGGAGATTTTCAGAGATGAAGCCCTGAAGGAGTATCCGCAGGCGGCGATAGCTACGAGCCGGATTGCAGCCCTGAAGATGGTGCCGCCAGCCGGGAGCGGCGAGTGCTGCGAACCGAAACTGCTGCAATATGCCTACCAGCATGGTTACAAACCGCTGCAGATGGCTATGTTCTGGTGGGGAGAAAGCCCGAAGGAGGAAATCCGTCACCACCTGCAGTTCTATCCAGCCTGCAACGGCAAGTGTAAGCCGATACTGCATTGGATGCTGCCGCCATCGGTATTCGAAAGCCCTGCATCGGCAGAAAACGGCATCGGCGGACAGAAGGGACCATTCCCTAAGCAGGTAGAGATGCTCTATGAGCAGGTGGAAACGCTCTACGAAGACTGCGAGCTGACCGTGATTCACAAACCTGCAGGACTACTCTCTGTACCGGGAAAGGACGCTGCCCAGCCATCGGTCTATGCGCTGATGCGAAAGAAATATCCCGAGGCTACCGGTCCGCTCATCGTTCACCGGCTGGACATGGCGACCAGCGGACTGATGATCATCGCCAAGACCGAATTTGCCTATCATCGCCTACAGAAGGAGTTTCTGAACCATCGGGTGCAGAAGAAATACATCGCCATCATTTCAGAAAAAGAGATTTCGGGAAAGGATATTTCAGGAAAAGACATTCCGGAAAAGGAGATTCCGGGAAAGAAGATTCCGGAAAAGGGAATCATCTCCCTTCCGCTGCAGCCCGATTATCTGAACCGCCCTCGCCAGATAGTGAATCACGAGCAGGGCAAGGAGGCCATTACGGAGTATGAAATTCTGGAGCGCATCGACGGCTCCCATCTCCGCATCGCCCTCTATCCCAAGACGGGCAGAACCCACCAGCTGCGCGTGCATTGCGCCCATCAGGAGGGTTTGAATGCTCCCATCCTGGGCGATCCGCTCTACGGCAACGAGAAGGCTGCCCGACTGCATCTACATGCCGAGGAGATAACCTTCGAACATCCCCTGACGGGTAAGAAAATAACGATAAAGAGAAAGGCTGATTTCTAAACGAAACCAGCCTTTTTTCTGCCTATTTTTATTCAACTTTTTCAAGTTAAGCCCTTCAGACGAAGAACATGATGATGACCTGGGCGATGATGACTCGGATAAACATGCCGAGCGGATAAACCGTAGCATAGCTGATGCTAGGCGTATCGCCATCCAGGGTCTCGTTGGCATAGGTAAGCGCCATCGGATTCGCCATACTGCCGCAGAGAATGCCGCAGATGCTGCCGAAATCGTACTTCTTGGTCTTCAGGATGATGAAGCCCACTATGATAACCGGAACCACCGTGATGAGGAAACCGATGCCTACCCACATCAAACCCTCGGGACGAACCACCGTCTCGAAGAACTGTCCACCAGCCGACAGACCCAGACAGCCCAGATACAGGGCAAGACCCAACTCGCGGAGCATCAGTCCCGCACTACGCGTCATATAAGAGATGAACTGCACCCTAGGACCCAGCGCACCAATCAGAATACCCATTACGATAGGACCACCGGCAATACCCAGACGTACGGGAGCCGTCATTCCCGGAATATTCAGCGGAATGGTTCCCACGGCGAGTCCCAGAATGATACCCAGGAAGATGGCGCCCAGGTTAGGCTCGTTGAGCGTCTTCACGGCATTGCCCAGAAACTGCTCCACATGGTCGATGCTCGTAGGGTCGCCCACCACCGTCAGGCGGTCGCCATACTGCAGACGGAGGTCGTCGGTAGCCAGCAGTCGGATATCACCACGCAGCACTCGGCTCACATTCACGCCATAGGTATTGCGCATCTGCAGGCTTCCCAGTCGCTTGCCGTTGAGTCCCGGACGGGTCATCACGATGATTCTGCTCTCCAGTTTGGCATCGATGGCGTTCCAGTCCACCTTATCATTATTCCACTCCTTATCCACCTTCTTTCCGAAGAGTATCTGCATGGCAGCTGCCTCATCCTTATTGGTAACCACGAGCACATTATCGTTGGTATGGAGCACGGTATCAGCCTCTGGAATGATGACCTGCTCGCCTCGCCATACACGGGAGATGATGAACTTGCGATGGGTCATCATCGAGATTTCGGCGATGGTACTGCCGTTGAGAGCCGGGTTTACGATGACGTACTGTCCGATGGTTGTATGGTCATCCTCATCGGCACGCCGGATCTCCAGGTCCTCAGGCTTTACGAAGAGCTTTCGCAGGAACATCATCGCCAGGATGACGCCCACAACGCCCAGAGGATAGGTTACCGCACAGCCCAGGGCTGCTCCGCCGCTAGGCAATCCCAACTGCTGCAGCGCCTGCTGGGCAGCACCCAGAGCCGGAGTATTGGTGGTGGCACCGCAGAGAATACCCACCATATCAGGCAGGCTCACGGGCAGCACCAGGCACAGGGCAAGCGAGAATACGGTGCCCACGGCGATGACTGCCAGGCTCCAGAGATTGAGCGAGATGCCCTCGTGGCGCATCGAACCAAAGAAGTTAGGACCCACATAGAGACCCAGCACATACACGAACATGGTGAGTCCGAAGCTCTCGGCAAACTCCAGCATGTTCTCGTCGATGGAGAGTCCGAGATGGCCCGCCACGATGCCCACAAAGAATACGAAAGCTATGCCGAGGGAGATTCCCTTGACATGAATCTTGCCCAGGGCAAGACCTAAGGTACAAATCAATGAAAGAATGACGATGCCCTGCACCGCCGAATGCACGTTGATTAAATGATCAAACCACATAAATTATAAGTTTCTATCTTTTCTCGAGATAATGTTCAGTTTTCTAAATTCGGCTGCAAAGGTACATTAAATTAAGAACATCACAAAAGAAAAACGCCCTTTTCTTCTAAATATTTGCAACAAAATCTGAATTTAAGGTAAAAAACCAAATCTAACTCGAAGTTTTTTTGTACCTTTGCACCCGTTTAAAATAGAAATAGATGAAAGATATTTGTTGTATAGGGCATGTAACCAAAGATAAGATAGTTACCCCAAACAGAACTGTTTACATGGCTGGCGGAACATCGTTCTACTTCGCCTACGCCATCAACCAACTGCCCAAGGATGTGAGCTTTTCGCTCATCACGGCAATGGATCCTACGGAAACAGAGCCTGTAGAAAAGATGCGCCAGGCGGGCATAGAAGTAACCCTCAATCCTTCGCGCAATACCGTCTTCTTCGAGAATATCTACGGAGAAAACCAGAACGAGCGCAAGCAGCGAGTGCTTGCCAAGGCTGATCCATTCACCATCAGACAGCTGGAGCACGTGGAGGCGAAGGTGTATCACCTGGGAAGCCTGCTGAGCGATGATTTCTCGCCCGAGGTAGTGGAATTCCTCTCGCGCAGCGGAAGGGTTTCCATCGACGTGCAGGGCTATCTGCGCGAGGTGAGAGACGAGAAGGTTTATCCCATCGACTGGAAGGACAAGCTCGAGGTGCTGAAGAACACCTACTATCTGAAGGTGAACGAGACGGAGATGGAGACCATCACGGGGCTGAAGGAGCCACGCGAGGCTGCGAAGCTGATACATTCGTGGGGAGTTACCGAGGTAATCATCACGCTGGGCAGCGAGGGTTCTCTGATTTATGTAGATGACACCTTCTACGAGATTCCCGCCTATCCTCCTCACGAGGTGGTGGATGCTACCGGATGCGGCGACACCTATTCTGCCGGTTATCTCTACAAGCGACTGCAGGGTGCCACTCCTACCGAGGCTGGCAAGTTTGCAGCTGCCATGTGCACCATCAAGCTGGAGCACAATGGTCCGTTCAACCGCACCATCCAGGACGTAGAACGCATCATGAAATAAATTTTAGATAATTTATCCTATTATCTTCTTATTTTTGCCTGAATTGGTGTAACTTTGCATCCTATATGGAACAGATTTCACCAATTCAGGCATTATTGCAACAACGCACCCTGCTCCAGCTGGAGTATTACACCGAGAAGGAAGCCTTCCGCAAGCTCACCGAACAGATGGGAATGCAGCGCAAGGTGAAACGAGGTGATGCCTGGTTCCCGCTCCGTGTGGGAAAAAGCTTTTATAATTCGCTGAATCAAACAGCCATTGAGGTCTTCCGTACCTCTGATCAGGATATCGAGCACAATTTTGAGTTCGGTCGCCCCGTCATGTTCTTTATGGTCAAGAATATGGGCAAGAATGAGAGCCAGGGCAGCACAGCCCTTCAGCTGTCAGAAAACGCTAATCAAAAAGTTCAAAGTTCAAATCTCAAAGTTCAAAGTATCAAATATTTTTCTTTTACGGGAACCGTGAGCTATGTGGATGGCGACAGAATGGTGATTACCGTGCCCGACTCTGCCCCATTGCTCGACTTGCAGCAATCTGCGGAGCCTATCGGCGTACAGCTATCCTTTGATGAAACCAGCTACAAGCTGATGTTCGAAGCCTTGGACCGTGTGATGAAGGCGAAGAACAACCGCCTGGCTTATCTCCGCGACTTATTCTATTCGCATCAGAAGGCAGGCAGATTCTCCTTCGAACCGATGAAGTTTCCATGGCTCAATCCTACCCAGGAAAGAGCTGTGAACGAGGTGCTCTGGGCTAAGGACGTGGCGATTGTTCACGGACCTCCGGGAACCGGAAAGACCACAACCCTGGTGGAAGCCATCAACGAAACCCTGATGCGTGAGAGCCAGGTTCTGGTGTGTGCACAGAGCAATATGGCGGTGGACTGGATTTCTGAAAAACTGGTGGATAGAGGCATAAATGTGCTCCGTATCGGAAACCCGACCCGTGTGAACGACAAGATGCTGGGCTTCACCTACGAGCGCCGTTTCGAGAGTCATCCCGACTATCCGCAGCTCTGGGCTATCCGCAAGGCAATCAGAGAATTAAGGAAAAACAGGAAGAAAGGCAGCGAGAATTATCATCAGAAGATGGATAGGCTGAAGAGCCGTGCTGCCGAGATAGAAATCCGCATCAATTCTGAACTCTTTGGCGAGGCACGTGTCATCGCCTGCACCCTGGTGGGTTCTGCCCACCGGTTGCTGGAAGGCATGAAGTTCGGCACCCTGTTTATCGACGAGGCAGCCCAGGCACTGGAAGCCGCCTGCTGGATTCCGATGAAGAGAGCCAGCCGGGTGATTCTGGCAGGCGACCATTGTCAGCTGCCGCCTACCGTAAAGAGTATTGCGGCATTGAGAGCCGGACTGGGCAAGACCCTGATGGAGCGCATCGCCGAAAACAAGCCGGAGGTAGTAACCCTGCTGAAGATTCAGTACCGCATGAACGACGAAATCATGCGATTCTCCAGCGACTGGTTCTACGGGGGCAAGGTGGAGAGTGCGCCACAGATCAAATACCGCAGTGTATTGGATTACGACCATCCGATAACGTGGATTGACACTTCGAACGAGGAGAATCAGATAACGATAGAAGGAGAAGATGCTCCTGAGGATTCTGCTTCCACATCATCTTCTGTATCTGCAGCCTCATCATCTGCTGCATCTGCAGCCAATCAGAATTCTGATTTGAACTTCAAGGAGCAGTTTGTGGGCGAGAGTTTCGGGCGTATCAACAAGGCGGAAGCCGAGCTTACCCTGCTCACCCTGGCGGAATACTTCACCAAGATAGGCAAACAGCGCGTTTTGGAGGAAAGAATTGATGTAGGCATCATTTCGCCTTACCGTGCCCAGGTACAATATCTCAAGAAACTCATCAAAAAGTATGAGTTCTTCAAGCCTTACCGCCGCCTCATCAGCGTAAATACGGTAGATGGTTTCCAGGGACAGGAAAGAGACGTAATTCTCATCTCCCTGGTGCGTTCCAACGATGAAGGTCAGATAGGATTCCTGAAAGACCTCCGCCGCATGAACGTGGCGATGACGAGAGCCCGAATGAAGCTCATCATCCTGGGCAACAAGGACACGATGACGAAACATCCTTTCTACAAGAAACTGTGGGAGTATGTGGAAGGGCTCAATAATGATGAATAAGGACGAAGTTCGTGTAAAAAAGTGTATGTATGCAAGGAAAGTTCGTGTAGAAAAGTGTTGAAAACATTTGGAAGTTCGTGTAAAAAAGTGTATCTTTGCAACCAACAGAGCTGTTTAAACATCATAACAGCAAGTTATTAACATCATTAACAACTTCAAAATGTATGTAAGGATGAAAAGAACGATCATAGAACAATTAAAAGCATGGAAAGAGAGCCTTTACAGAAAGCCCTTAATCTTATCAGGAGCAAGACAAGTAGGCAAGACTTATATCCTTCAGGAGTTTGGGAAACAGGAATATGACCACGTTGCCTACATCAACTGTGATGGAAACTCTGAGATTGCCAACATATTTGCAGAAGATTATGATATGAAGCGAGTCCTAATGGTTATCGGAGCCATTAGCAAACAGCCTATAATCCCTGGCAAAACGCTTATCATTCTGGATGAAATACAAGAACTTCACAAGGGACTTTCCTCGCTGAAGTATTTCTGTGAAAATGCACCAGAATACCATGTGGCTGTAGCAGGTTCACTTTTAGGCGTTGCCATGCACCGAGGAGAATCCGCCCCAGTGGGAAAGGTTGATATCATTCGACTCTACCCTATGTCTTTCGAAGAGTTTCTTATGGCAAAAGACGAAGAACAGTTGCTGAACATATTGAAAAGTAAAGACTGGAAGACCATCACATTACTTCATGATAAACTCATCAAGATATTAAGAGAATATTATTTTGTAGGGGGAATGCCTGAGGCTGTGAAAACTTATCTTGCAACTAACGATGCAAATCTCGTCAGACAGGTTCAGAACAACATTCTCACCATTTATCGTAGTGACATGTCGAAGCATGTCAGCCCAAATGAAGCCACTCGCATCAGCATGGTTTGGCAATCCATCCCTTCCCAGCTTGCCAAGGAAAACAAGAAGTTCATCTATGGAGCGGTGAGAAGCGGAGCACGAGCCAAGGATTTTGAGATGGCAATACAATGGCTGGTGGATGCAGGTCTCACCTATCGCATTTCCCGAGTAAGAGAAGTTGGAATGCCTTTGAAGTTTTACGAAGACCTCAATGCCTTCAAGCTGTTTCTCCTGGATGTCGGCCTCCTGGGTGCGCTGAGCGAGATGGAACCTGCCCAAATGCTCATCTCCAACAAAGCCATGACGGAGAGCAAGGGGGCGTTCACGGAAAACTACGTCCTTACCCAGCTATTATGTCAACAGGACATTTACACCTATTATTATAGTAGGGAAGACGCTCGCTTGGAGATAGACTTCCTTGCCCAGCACCAAGGGGTGATAACTCCGATAGAGGTAAAAGCGGAAGAGAACCTGCGTTCCAAGTCACTTCGCGCCTTCTTTGACGCCCATCCCGACTTGCGAGCCATCCGCTTCTCCATGTCGCCATACAAGGAGCAAGAGTGGATGAAGAATGTCCCATTGTACGGGGTAGAGGAGAGTTTCTAGGAACTCTTCTCACAATACTTCCTGAACTTTGCCTTAGTCATGGCAATACCAATGAGTCTATTAGATAATGCAACAATAACAACAAAATAAAAAAATATGCTACAACGTGACTACATACAGCGATTGATTCGCGAGTTTATGGCGGCACTCGAAAGAATGCTCGAAAAGAAAGAGGTGGAGGTGAGACGTGAGAAGATTAAGGAGCTCTACAATCAATACGTGGGTCCTTATGCCTTCTACAGCATCGCTACCATAGAAGACGTGATGAAGGCGATGGCAGGAATAGAGGACGAGGAGAAGCGACTCTCCAAGATGGATATGCTTGCCGAACTCTACTATCACGAGGCGGATACCGTGGGGCAGCCCACAAGAGACGAACTGCTGAACAAGGCGTTCATGCTCTTCGATTATGTGGAAACCCACGGAGATACGTTCTCCATCGAACGCCGCAACAAAATGGCACAAATCAAACAGAAGATTGGAGATGTGTCATAAGTCTAGATAATGGAAGCCGAGGACGGGCTGAAAGCCCAAAAGCTCCTAGCCCAGGGCATCGCCCTGGGTATGATGGCAATCAGCATGACGCCCTGTAAGGGCAAAAGCCTTATATTTTGCCTGGAGTTTTAAAGCTTTTGCCCTTACAGGGCGATAGGTTTGCATCCGTAATTACCCAGGGCGATGCCCTGGGCTAGGGGCTTCTGCCCTTTCAGGGCGTGTGGGGTTTACATGCGAAACTTGAATCATTTATTTAAAAATTTGCATTAAAAAATATTCTGCTAAGGGTTAGGAAAATGAAAATTCGATTGTAATATAGGCAAAAGAAAAGAAATAAAGTAATGCAAATAAACAAAGAAACGATAGAACAGCTCTTCCGGCAGCATTATCTGAGGATGTACCAATTGGCCAGGGTACTTCTGAAGGATGATGCAGCCAGCAAGGATGTGGTGAGCGAAGTCTTTGCCGATGTGCTCAACGGAAAGACCCAACTGGAGCTTGATAACGAGACGGCTAACGACAAGACAATAGCCAGCACTCCGTCCCTGCCTTCCGCCAACGCCGGGAGCTATCTTCTGGTGTGTGTGCGCCATAAATGCCTCAACCTGTTGAGCCGACAGAAGATGAAAGACCGGGTTCATCATCTTCTGAAAGCCGATACTTCGCCTTCGATAGCTCCCCTGGAAGCGACGATTACCGAAATAGACAGGGAGACCGAAAAGTACGAGGCAATTCTGGCTTATATGGATGCTGAACTCACGCCACAAACCCGCAAGGTACTCGATCTCCGCTTTCGGCAGAAACTGAAATATCGGGAGATTGCTACGGAATTGGGCATCAGCGAAGTGGCAGTTTATAAGCATCTGGCGCAAGGCATCAGAAAATTAAAGCAAAAGTTTAACCCTTAGCAGATTTATTATGGACAAGTTTGAAAAAATACTGGATATCATCGACCATCAGGAGAAGTATTCTGATGAGGAGATTCGTGAAATATTGCAGGATGAGGAATGCCGAAAACTCTATCAGACGATGGTGGAAGTGGATTCTGCACTTGAAAACCCCTCTCCTATTATTAATGTAGATGAGGAATGGGAGAAATTCAGCCAGGAGCATCAACTTCAGGAAGAGGCAACCCATCCTATAACTTCCTGGCGTAAACTGGCAGCATCCATCGCCGGCTTTGTCTTGATTTCGGGTATTGCCTTTGCCGCAATCCATACTTACATCAAGCGCAGCCAGGAAACAACCCAGGTAACCGCAGACACTCATCCGGAAGTCATAAAATCAGATTCCGCAAAGCAGGTAGCAGCAAAGGATTCCCTGACTCATCCGAAACCAGAAAAGCCAGCCATTCACAAGATTTTCGAGAATGTGGCTTTCGAGCAGATGATTTCAGAGATTGCTTCTTATTATGATTTACAAGTGAAGTTTGAGAATAACGAGGACAAGACCCTCCGCCTCTATTACGAATGGAACAGTCATTCGAGCATCGAGAACATCGTAAAAGAACTGAACCAATTCGAGAATGTAAACATCGAATTGCAGCAAAACGAGCTGATTGTAAAATAACAAGCTTATCAAAAGTAAGCATAATATTATCGACTCTCAAAGTAATCATAAAGTTCAATGTTCAAAGCTCAAAGTTCAAAGTTAAAAAGTATCATTATGAGAAGATTTTCAGCCATCATATTCCTGCTGTGCACGTTCGCCCTGGCGATGAGCGCACAGCACATCCAGCGCAACTATCACAACCGCAGCATGTCGGATGTCCTCATCGACCTCGACAAGGCTTCCAAGCGCTACAAAATCAGTTTCATCTACAACGAACTGGAGGATTTCACAGTTACCCAGAACGTGAAGACAGCCAATATTCCCGATGCTATCCGCAAGGTAATCGGTTTCTATCCGATGCAGATGACCGTGGGCGACAGCCTCATCACGGTAGAATGCATACGCAAGAGCGAGCGCAAGCTGATAGGCAGACTGATAGACAATCACAATCTTCCTGTAGAATTCGCCAATATCCAGCTGCTCAACCCGAAGGATTCCTCCTTTCTCTGTGGAGGCGTGAGCAACGCCAATGGCGATTTCGTCATCCCCTGCCAGCAGAAACAGGCCCTCATGAAGGTTTCTTTCGTGGGCTACAAGACGATTTGCAAGCTGGTACCTATTGCCCGCATCGGAAATGTGAGGATGCAGGCGAATTCATACCTGTTGAAAGGTGTGACCGTTGAAGCCGCAAGGGTTGTAGAAAAAGTAGATAGACAAATCATCTTCCCTACAAAAGAGCAGGTGAAAACGGCTTCCAATGGTTATGATCTGTTGGACAACTTGTCTTTGCCTACCATTATCGTAAATCGAGCAGAACGCAAAGTTCTGTCATTAAAGGGCGGAGATGTGCAAATACGCATCAACGATGTCAAGGCTAGCATGCAAGATGTATTGGCTTTGCAGCCGGATGAAGTTACAAAGGTGGAATTCATTAATGTTCCAGGACTCAAATATGGAGACAGCAATCTGGATGCAGTCATCAACTACCAGGTCCGCCGACGCTATGCCGGTTATGTGAGTGGAGTTTCTACGATGCAAGGCACCAAGACAGGTTTCAATAATAGCGACGGTTATTTCAAATACAATGTGAAGAAATCGGAATTCAGCATCAACTACAGTTTCTCCTATCGCTCGGTAGAGGAACGAAGCTATGAGAGTCTCGGTACTTATCATCTGCCCACAGGAGAAACTCTACATCGCAATTATTTAGGGTATGATTCTCCGTTCCTATACACCATCAATAATGTACAGTTGGGTTATAATCTTAGTGAGCCAGACAAATATACATTGAATGTACGGTTGAATTTCTTCAATTACAACAGTCCTGTGAGAGGCATGAACCAGCGTTATCAGGAAAGCGGCAAGGCAAATCAATATCTGCAAAACAACAGAAAAATGCTGGAGCAGATTCCATCTCTGGACATTTATTATTCGCTCAACATGCCCCATGACCAGAACCTGGCTCTGAACCTGGTGGGTACTTACATCGGCACAGATTACCAGTATCGTATGAGGGAATATACGTTCAACAAATCGCCGGATGAATCTGTAAAGAACGCTCCGCTGACCGATTACAGTTATGATGCAACTGGTAGAAAGCGCTCTCTTATTGGTGAAGGAACATACAGCAAGAACTGGAAACAGATGGCTTTATCGATAGGTGGACAATATAATATCAGCCACACAGATAACATCTATGTGGGAAGCAGTAATGCTGATACGGAATTGAAGTACAGCAATCTCTATCTTTTCACCCAACTACAGGGACAGCAGAAGTGGTTCAGTTATCAGGTGGGAGTTGGCGCAACCAGGTCTTCCATCCATCAGGGGGAGAACGGATACAGCAAATGGCTGTTTCGACCACAGGTAACTTTACAGGCAAAGGCTAGCGACCGTCTGAGTTTTAAATGGAGCAGCAAAATCACGTCAGACATCCCAAGCCTTTCCGACTTGAGCGAGTTGCGCCAATATTCCAACAGCTTTGAGGCGCGTGACGGCAATAGCGGTCTGAAGCCATTTACCGGCTACAACAACACCTTGTCGGCTTCCTGGAGCATTCCACTGATGTCTGTGTACCTGGAGGGAAACTGGACGTATTACGACAAGCCTATAGCTACTTCTATCTTGCCCGAAAAGCGGGAGGATGGCTCTTATCTCTTTGTGAGCAAACCGGAGAATCAGAAGAATCATGATTACAAGCACCTGCTGTTGACTCCTGAAGTTCACCTCATCAAGGATCATCTGGATTTGAACCTTATGTGCGAGTATCAGAATGTCAAGACAAAGGGTTTGGATTATTCCCACGAGTTCAATTACTTCAGTTATGGAGCAGAAATTCGGTACATGACGGGCAATTGGAACATTGGTTATGGTGCCTATAAGGTGGAAAAGAGTTTTTGGGGAGAAAAGACAAATGGCGGAGAGCCTACCTCCAATCTTGCCGTAACCTACAGTTATAAGAACTGGCAGTTTGGCATTCTCGGATTATTCGTATTCTATCCTCATGGCTGCGTGTATAAGGATGAACTTTTCAACAAGTATGTGCAGCAGAAGAACAAGGTACGCCTTGCTGACCAGGGCAACATGCTTGTCTTTACTGCCAGCTTCAACTTCAGCCATGGCCGCAGATACCATACTGGCTGCCGTAAGCTGAACAATAGCGATAGAGATAATGGTATCAGATAGAATAGTTTTATATTTTCCCGAAATCACAAATAAGCAAAAGGCTGGACTTCCTAACCCGAAGTTCAGCCTTTTTGTCTGTTATCAGAATTCCAGCAGCCATTTCCATAGAGGGATTATCTCTATGCGGCAACCATCCTTCTCTACAATATCCTCCTCGTCCTTTGTCACAACAATCATCCGCTTGACATTCTGGACAGAAGAAAGCTTGATCAGCCCATCTGTCTCCCGCCGAAAAGTATCGGGATCTGCCATAGAGTAGGAAACCTGTATGGCCAATTCTTCTTCCGGAATCACAAAATCTACCTCGGCATTCCTGCTGTTCCAGAAAAAGCTGCCGTCACCATATTTCCGCCTGAGCA
>ENA-OQNN01001198-OQNN01001198.1-human-gut-metagenome-genome-assembly--contig:-NODE-1198-length-19054-cov-4.300840_pt1 | contig 19054 bp, 26 predicted proteins | sample MGYA00242624_ERZ504870 | MGnify/ENA primary metagenome ERZ504870 (study PRJEB26092, sample SAMD00036379) | human gut metagenome | host: Homo sapiens | study: EMG produced TPA metagenomics assembly of... | reverse complement strand
ACTGTGCCTGCCAGCGTGAAAACGTGGGGAAAGTATGCTTTTAGCGGCTGTGCAAAGCTGAAGACTGCTCGTGTTGCGTGTGATTCCATTGGTGCTTTTGCGTTTACAAGATGTACAGCATTGTCCAGCCTTACCATTTCTGCGAATTGCAGAACCTTTGGGGAAAATATGCTGACATACTGTGAAAGTCTAACAGCCATCACATATGAAGGAACGATCGCTCAGTGGAACGCCATCACCAAACCGGTCAACTGGATGTCCTCCGGAGAACATTCCTACAACAATTATCTGAAAAAGATCCAGTGTGTAGACGGCTATCTGGAATATGATCCTGAAAATAATGTGTGGAACGAGGTGAAAAACGGATGATGAAATTTTTAGTGAAACAGCAAAAAATCGAAGTGCTGGAGCGAGAGGTCATTGCTTCTGACCAGATCGCATTTGTTTCGGTGAAGTTCGTGTTCGATGGGGCTTGGAAAACGCTGCACAAAGTGGTGCAGTTCACGCAGTGCGAAGAAACATACAACGTGGTGCTTGGCATAGACGGGACAATCTGTTTGCTGCCTGCTGAACTGCATCCCGGTGCGGTGAAGATGAGTTTGTTTGGCTACGATGAGGAAAGCGATACTACACTGCGTGCGACAACCGTACCAGTAACTCTTCACATTCGACCATCTGGGTTTGTTGCAGATGGGGATACGCCAATTCCGCCGACTCCGGATCTGTATACGCAGCTTTTGAAAAAACTGGACGAAAAGGCAGCTGGACTTCAAAATGGAAAAGATGGATTTTCCCCAAAAGTAAAGGCAGAACAAATGAAGTCGGGTGTTGTAATTACCATTGTCGATGCCGATGGTGAAACTTCTGCAACGCTTTATAATGGTGCAAACGGAGAAAAAGGGACAGACGGTAAATCTGCATATCAAATCGCAGTAGAACAAGGTTATCAAGGCTCTGAATCAGACTGGCTCTTTTCCTTGAAAGGCGATAAAGGTGATAAAGGCAATACAGGAGCCAAAGGAAATCCCGGTCAAGATGGTGCAGATGGAAAATCAGCATATGCAATTGCAGTGGAGCATGGCTACGAAGACTCTGAGGAAAAATGGCTTTTATCCTTGAAAGGTGAAAAAGGTGATACTGGTGAGCGTGGTGAAAAGGGCGATGCTGGCGTAGACGGTAAAGACGGCTTTTCCCCGATTGCGAATGTTGTGAAGGATGGCAGTATTACCACAATCACCATTACAGATAAAAATGGTACAACTACAGTGACATTAACAGAGGGTGCAGCCGTAGACCTTACACCCTATGCTAAGGTTACTTATGTGGATGAAAAAGTGCAGGAATTGTCCGACAGTCTGACGTACACCCTGCAGGAGCATACACTTTCCATCACACATCTGGAAGATAAATCGCATACCCACGAAAATATAGCTACCTTAAATGAAATCACAGATGTAAAATGGGAGGCACTCTGGTCGGCACAGCACATTCATACCAATATAACAAGTCTGAACAGTATCAGTCCCGCGGACATTACAAATATCCATGATACTTTCCCTGCACAGATCTATGCACTTCAGCAGTCTTTGGGAGATATTCAGACTGCATTGGCTGATATTGTGGAGGTGACGGAGTAATGGCAACAATTGCACAGTATATCGCAGCAATCAACCACCAGCGTGACCTGCTGGCAGGACATTTGGTTTCCCATGGTATCATTGCAACCGCAGATGAAAAGCTGAATTTGCTTGTTCAGAAAGTAGGACTGATACCCAGTGGATCATCGACCGAAAAAATGATTGTGTATGATGCAAATCACAAAGAAGGAATCTATCTGTCCTATAATGACGTGGTTTATGGTTTGTCAGATTTCGTAACTGAGCATTCCGCATTCTGCAACGAAAAGAATAACTATGCACTGAACTATGGCACGGATGTTTTCGGGTGGGATTACAGTTGCTATAGTTGTTCTACAACACCATTAAAGATTACATCTGCTTCGCAAATTGCAATTCGTTTTCATGCGTATAGTACGGAAACTGGCATCATGCGATTAGTACAGTCGGATACTGGAACTGCATCAGATATTTTAGGAAAGGCACAGACCGAGGGCAGTTATATTGATTTACCCTTGCAGTGGCTGTACAGCACGGACTACATTACAACGTTGACCCCATGCGAGGGCGTAACTGCAGGCACCTATTATTTGGTGTGGGTAGGGCGGAGCAACAACAGCCACCCGTTGATTCAATCTATCACAATTTTGTAAGGGGGAAATACAATGAATATTATTGAGGCAGTAGAGCAGCTGAAAGCCGGAAAAGCAATCCAACGAAGTAACTGGGGCAATGCAAAAATCCAAGCGGTACTGCTGGAAAATGGGCAATATCAGATTTTTGCATCCGGCGACTTGACACCGGAAATGCTGGTTTTGCTTTCTGGTGATTATGATGTGAAAGAGGAGAAAGAAACGAATGATGTGAAAGAAACGGAGGAAGCAGTGTGATTCAAGGAATTATCACGGTTGCAATCTCTGTTCTGTCTGCAACTGGCGTTCTGGGTATTGGCACACGAGCAATCCTATCTCGAATGCAAAAGCAGGACAGCCGTCAGAAGGCTTTGGAATACGGTGTACAGGCATTGCTGCGTGACAGGATGTTACACTGCTATAACAAGTACATTGAAGCCGGATTTGCACCCATCTATGCAAAAGAAAACTATGAAAATATGTACCGGCAGTATCATGAACTCGGTGGCAACGGTGTGATGACACATCTGCACGAGGAATTCATGGCACTGCCAACCGAGAAAGGAGAAACCGTATGAAAAGAGATTGGAAACAGTGGACGAAAGCTGCTGTTATTCGGGCAATCAAAACCATTGCTCAGACAGCAATAGCGACCGTTGGTGTGGCAGCAACCATGCAGGATGTTAATTGGCTTGTAGTTGGCAGTACCGCACTTCTGGCGGGCATTTTATCTGTACTGACCAGCGTGGCTGGATTACCTGAAATCAAGGAGTAGTACTGCTGTTTGACAATTGAAAACGGTATTGCTATCGTACAAAAAGCAGCACCGAATTTGTGTACTCCGACAAATATCACACTTTCCAGAAAAAATCCTTGACTATAGGTTAAACCTATGGTATAATGATTACAGTGGATTGGGAAACCACCCACGAATACCGGGCAAGCGGATATGGAAAGGAGGTACATATGGAGGAAATGGGAATGACGGATTTGCAGTTTAAGTCCTTTATCATGCTTTTGATTAAGCAGTTGGAGGATGCGAAAACCGAGGCTGAAAAGCAAGCCATTATTGAACAGCTGAAACAGATGCTTCAGGGCTAAAAGAAAAAGCCGGCTGAAAAACAGCCGGCAACGGAAACACAGAAAGAGCGGACTTGCCACCGCTTTTTCGTGCTACAACAATTATATCACGTTTTGCCCGAATTGGCAAGAAAAAATTTTAGGAGTGGTTTTTTGACACCCCAAGAAAAGTATGATAAGCAAAATACACGTTTCATTGGTTTGAAGCTGAATCGAAAAAGCGATAAGGATATTCTGGATGCCTTAGAGGGAAAAGCATTGCAAACGGAAATCAAACGCTTACTCCGAAAAGCTTTAGAAGCCGAAGAAAAAGAAGAAAAAGAATGAAAAATGCGGTATGTCTGTTTTTGGCATACCGCATTTTTCTATAGTAGTCGTTTTACTGATTTTCGGAATCTTCTCTACATAGTTCATCCAGCGTAACGCCGAGGGCAGTTGCAATACGGTTCAGATTCCCGATTGTGATATTTTCAAATTTGATGTAGTCGTTTTCGTAATCGGTAATTTTCTTATAGTGTACGCCGGAAAGAGCGGCTAACTCTTTTCGAGTAATGCCGTTCTGTTCCCGTATTCTCTTGATGTTATTCTGCATTCGGCTCACACTCCACGAGAGGATAATCGGTCGTATCACAAAGAATCAAGGTTGCAAAGCTGTCTGCATTTGTTTGAATTTCTTTGATCGGAGTAGCGACCGGAATTGGTTTCTTTTCCTTTTCTCTGAAACACAGCATCATTGCCAAGACATCAGATGCCATTTCCATTGCATCCACCAAAGAATCTCCGCACGTATAACAGTTTTCTACATCCGGAAAGTCAACCGAATAAGCGTTGTTTTCCTCTTTTGTGAAGATTGCAGGGTAAACGTATTTCGCCATTTTACCAGCTCCTTTTTGTTTTTGAATGGGGGTACAAATGCGGATTTGAAAAGTTGACAAGGAAAGCGAATGGTTCGCTTTCTTGCCATTTTGAAAACCCCGTAGGGTCGGGGCTTATTTCAGCCCCGCATCCTTCAGGATTTTGTTTGCGGTTCCGGTTGCGATTTCCTGTCCGTCATGCCGTCCAACAGAAAATGCTGTTTCTGTTTTGGGGCTGTACCAGATTTCGTGGTTTCCGCCCTCTCGGATTTTGTAGCATCCGGCTTTGCGAAGTTTCTTTTTTAATTCGCCTGTCCGCATTTGCTTTCCCCCTTTCTTTAATTACATTATACCACGTTTTCGTGGAAAAGTCAAGCGAATTTTCGATTTTTTCAAAAGTATTTTTTTTTGTAGAAGGGAGTCGTTTTATATGACAGTAAAGAGTTTTTCAGCAACGGACAACACCCAACTGACTGAGCACTTCAACGCTCGTGAATTCCGTTGTAAATGCGGTAAAAGCCACGACTTTTTGATTTCGGATGAACTGGTGAGCAAGCTGGAACAGCTGTATGCAGCATTGGACTGCGGCAAGATCATCGTCAACAGCGGTTACCGTTGTCCTGAGCATGATAAAGCGGTAGGCGGTACGAGTACCGGGCAGCACACCAAAGGCACAGCGGCAGACGTGGTGTGCTACGATAAGTCTGGCAACATAATTTCAGCAAAGACGGTGTGCTGTAAGGCTCAGGATTTGGGTTTCAGCGGCATTGCCAATATCACCGGTGCTTATACTTCGGTGCATCTGGATGTGCGAACAGGGGCAAAATGGTATGGTGATGAAATCAAAGGCACAAACACGGTGACAAGCGATTTCTACCGCTATTTCGGCATTGCAAAAGCACAGCCGCAACCATCTGAAATTGTGGCAAAAGGGATTGATGTTTCCAAGCATCAGGGCGTAATCAACTGGGAAAAAGTCAAAGCATCCGGGCTGGTGGATTTTGCAATTTTACGGGCTGGTTTTGGGAAAGAATCCAGCCAGATCGATGTGCAGTTTGAACGGAATTACAGCGAGTGCAAACGGCTTGGAATCCCTGTCGGGGCATACTGGTATAGCTACGCCAAAACTGCCACAGAAGCGGAGCAGGAGGCTGCTGTGTGCCTGTCTGCTCTGGCAGGAAAACAGTTCGAGTATCCTATTGCTTTTGACATCGAAGAACAGGCAAGCCTGCAAAATGCAGATGCACTTTGTCAGGCGTTTTGCAGTGCGTTGGAATCTGCCGGGTATTATGCGGCAATTTATACGTTCAAGTCGGCTCTGGAAAGCTGTATCGGGGACGATATAAAGAGCCGGTATGACGTGTTTCTGTCTCATGTGGATGTGAGCAGATCGTCCTATGCCGGGAATTATGGGCTGTAGCAGTACAGCTGGAAAGGCAGCGTTTCCGGTATTGTCGGCGAGGTGGATCTGGACTATGCGTATCAGGATTATCCGGCGATTATCAAGACTGCTGGGCTGAATGGATTTGCAAAAAGTGCAACAACCACTACAGACAAGCCGAATGAGAACACGAAAAAAGATACCAGTGATGATGACACTCTCAAGCAGATCTTGCAGCACGTTGCCAGTATTGACGAGAAATTGAACGGATAAAACAGCGGTTAAATTTCGTTTATAGGTAGCAAAAAACGCTCTTGAATGTGGGGTTCAGGAGCGCTTTTGCTAAAATTTAATTTGAAGATAGGTATAGTTTATTGTCGAAATATTCTTTCATACCGTCTAAAATTCCTTTAAGAAACAATGTGGTTTGTTCTTTGATATTATTTAAATCTTCAATTGTGTAATCTCTTCCGCATTCAACAAAAGATTGTGTACCATGTGCAAGATTATTTCTTTTTTCTTTAACATCATCCAATACAATGCCACCTTTGCAATTCGGATCAATATTGAAGGTGATTCCGTGTTCACGGCATACTTGCCGTATTTTCTTCGCATCTAGATTTCCACTAATATTTGTGGCTTTGCGATCAAGTATGAGTTTCTCTCCATGTAAAATAGAATTAATTATTCTTTCTGCTTTTTCTCTGTACGTATTATAATGTGCCTGTTTATCATATGCTTCGTTAAATTTAAATCTAAACCAAATTTTTTGAATTTCCTGTCGGACTTGTTGATATGTGATTCCTTCTTGTTGTAGTTCGTCATATATCTCTATAATACCGCCCATAATCGTTGATTCAACAAGGTTATAAATCATGAGTAACGCATTGGATTTCAATATTTTTAAAAAATCGCCATTAAAATACTTTTTGTTATATTTGTCATTATCTGATTTTAAAGTTTCATCTTCATAAAGTGCGTTAAGTGCAGCGTAATATAAATCAATTTCTTGGATGCGTTCATTAAAAGTATCAATCGTTTCCTGCATTTGTTTCACCACCCAATAGCATATCACGAACATACTCCACACGTCCTGACACACGAGAAGGCGAATTACTTGCGTGGGTTGTAGTGTGCATTTTAAATTCTTCGCTGCCGAGCCACTCCATAGAACTAGGAATTAAACTTGGATTTTCCCTCAAAGCTAAACCTACTCCAACGGCAATTGCTTCAAACCGTACTCGTGGAGTTGATTTTGATGTTTTTGTCTTTTTGAAACCGTTTTCAAAATACTTATCTACAAAAGCCAGCATATTTTCGAATTCCATTTTAAACTTTTTTTGGTCAAAGCTATCCTTAACACTTTCTACATAAGAGTCTAAAAATTCATCTACTCGATGATTAAAATTTTTGTAGTTATTTAAAAATGCGAAAAACCTTAACACCAATTCAAGGTCATCATATCGTTTTTTAGAAGTTTCACTTACTGGACACACTCTAATGAAAGTTGAATTTTTAGTACACTCTTTAAGGAAATCCATAAAAGGACCAGCATGACTACCACGACGAATTTCACTTGGATTAGCACGAATACCAGTAGTATTAATTCTATTAAATATTTCTTGACGAATTTCAAGTGTAGTTTCATCTGATAATACAACTATTCGCATTGTAGTTTTATTGAATTTTCGTTTAAAGTATTCTGGTAAATCTGCATAGGTGAACCCATTTAGAGTAGTTAGCTTTTTTAGATCAGAGAGCTTAAGTTCATTATTCATGAATTCTTCTAATGTCTGTGTACGTTGAGCACCATCTATTATCTCGCATCTCCCATCGTCAGCATCTGAAAAAAACATAAAAGGAATTGGAAGACCTAATAGTATTGATTCAATGAAACGGTTTTTATTTTGGCTTTCCCATATATATTGTCGTTGATATTCATCAGGAATATAAAATTCATTTTCTCTATATTGTTGAACCAAAAAGTCAATTGCGTAATCTCGTGTATCATAATCAATTTCTTTTCTTAATGCTTTTATTTGATTTTCAGCATTTTTTCGTTGCTCCGGTGTGATTGATTGCATATTAATTTACCCCCATTTCATTAAGATGCTTTTGGATACTTATACCTATTGCTCTGCCTAATTCAACTGGTACAGCATTTCCAATGTGAACTCCCAATTCTCTTCTATTAAATGCCGATTCATTTTCTACAAATTTATAATTTGCAGGAAAGGATTGTAATAATGCTCCTTCTCTAAAGGATAAAGCTCTATGTTGTTCGGGATGACCAAACCGTCCATTCCCATAACCATAAAATTGCGTAGTTATTGTTGGAGAAGGTTCATCCCATTTCATTCGACCATATACAGCTCCATAACTTCTTCCGGTTTTCTTTTTATGACAACTTAATTGCAAATCATCACTCCAGTCCTTCCAAGTTCCACCGGGAATTGAACTACGTATTCTTTTCAAATTTATTTCAGACATTTTAGCAGTACAATGGATCACATCATTACGGTCACATTCTCCATCCGCTAATGGTGGAAGCTTGCCTATTGCATCTCTTACAGTTAAATAATTAGATTCATTATGTGTTGGGGCAATTAAATTAATATCATTCAATTGTGAAGCCAACAATACAAGGCGTTTTCGACGTTGAGGGACTCCATAATTGGGACAATAAACAATTTCCCAAGAGCAATGGTAATTAGACGCTTTAAGGTGGTTTATAAAATCGACAAAAACGGATTCCTTAATCAATTCTGGAACGTTTTCCATTGATACAATTGTTGGCTGTATTCTGTCAATAAGATTTGAAAATGCGTATAATAGACGCCATTTATCATCCTTATGTCCTTCTTTTCGGTAGCGTTGAGTGTATTTTGAAAAAGGCTGACATGGAGCACAGCCAACTAGAATTCGTAAGTCATTGCTAGGGTATAGCGAAATCAGACTATCAGAATTAATAGTGTTAACATCTCCAGCAATGAACTGTGAATGGCTATTGGCTTCGTATGCATATCGACATGATTCATCAAGGTCAATGCCTGCAATTACATTTAATCCTGCTAATTCCAAACCTTTAGTTAAACCACCAATTCCGCAAAATAAATCTACAACAGAAGCCGGCATTGTTTATCCCCCCCCCTTATTCTTCATCTTTCATGAATAGAAGATACGTTTCGACTCCAAGTGCATCCGCTATTTTTTGAATGTTGTCTAAGGCTATGCTACGTTTACCACATTCAATAGCACTGATATATGTTCTATGTAAGCCAGCCATATCAGCAAATTTTTCTTGAGATACTCCAAGTATCTTTCTGTATTTTCTAAGATTATGTGAAAATACCTGAATTGCATCCATGTGCAACACCTCTTTTTTATTATACCACATTGACTACAATAAGTCAACATACAATAAGTAACAGTTGCGAAAATGAACCTCTGATCTATTCTTTTTTATTTTTGCTTATATCTTTTTGTTACAAACCATAAACTACACAAATTACCAAAAAGCCGTTTGTGTACTGTTACAAACATCTCCAAACTAGCTTGACTATAGGTTTAACTTATGGTATACTGTGTACAGTGGATTAGGGGAGAACCTAGCCACGAATACCGGGGCAAGACGAGAAAGGAGGAAGCATGAAAGAGGACATGACACGGCTTGAACTTTTGACGCTTTTGCTTTCCATCAAAGCACTTTTGGAGAGTGACAACAAAGAAAAAGCCCTTGAACTGATTGACGAGGTCATTAAAGAGGCAAAGAAATAAGGTCGATTGAAACCAACCGACCTTGAAACGAAACAACAAAGGGCGGACTTGCCACCGCCTTTTGCTGCTACAACTATTATATCACGCTTTGTCCTATTTGGCAAGAAGAAATCCCTGCATTCGGAGAAAAACTCCGGTGCAGGGATTTTTTTGCGTTCATTTGAATTTTCAAGAGGGGGTTCGATTTTTCGACCCTTTTTTCGACTGTATTTATGATGGTGAACCTTTCTGGGTCACTACAAAATTTAGATACGGGAGGAAACCGAAATGACGCATGGTCAAAAGGAGCAAATTGACACTTTGCGAGAGCAAGGAAACGGCTACAAAAGAATTGCTGGTATTCTTGGGGTGTCTGTAAATACAATCGCCTCTTATTGCAGGCGAAAAACAGCAGTGTGTCCTTGTTGTGGTGCTGCTTTAGTGATGACACCCAAGCATCGAAAAAAGAAGTTCTGTTCAGATGCGTGTCGTTTGAAATGGTGGTATGCCAATTCAGAAAAGCTGAATAAGAAAGCAAATTATGATTGTACCTGTCAATTTTGTGGAAAGGTGTTTGTAAGCTATGGCAACAAAAACAGAAAGTACTGCTCACGCAGCTGCTACGGCAAATCAAGAAAAAGTCTGGGACAAGATCATGCAGTACAAGGCAGCGGTGCAAATTTTGAAAACGCTTCTTGCTGAACGAAAAATAACAGAAGAAGATTATCAGCGTGTGCATGGCATCTTAGCCAAGGAATGCGATATAAACTCGTGCAGTATATTCCTTGACTCTCGTCCGATCATACGGTAATATGTCATCGGAAAGGGGGAGGTTATCACGGCACGAGTGATACAAAAAGTTGTATTTCCGCAGAAAAAGCAGTTTCCATTGAAACGAACGGCAGCCTATGCCAGAGTATCCAGCGGAAAGGATGCCATGCTCCATTCGCTATCATCACAGGTCAGTTACTACAATCAGCTGATTCAGAGCAATCCAGAATGGCTGTTCTGCGGTGTTTATGCAGATGAGGCACTGACCGGAACAAAAGGAAACCGGGCAGAGTTTCAAAAGTTGCTGAACCGATGCAGACAGGGAGAAATTGACTTGATTCTGACAAAGTCTATTTCTCGTTTTGCACGAAACACGGTTACCCTGCTGGAAACGGTACGGGAACTGAAATCGCTGGGCGTTGATGTCTATTTTGAGGAACAGCGGATTCATTCCATGAGTTCAGACGGCGAACTGATGCTTTCCATTCTGGCATCCTATGCACAGGAGGAGAGTTATTCAGCCAGTGAAAATCGAAAATGGCAAATCCGAAAGGATTTCTCAATCGGAAAAATCGGTAGTATTACGATTTTGGGCTATCGCAGAAATGCAGAGGGAGTCTTGGAAATCGAACCGAATGAGGCAGAACTTGTTCGCATGATTTTCTCAGATTATATTTCCGGTATGGGACAACAGAGAATCGCAAATAAGATCAACGAGATGGGAATACCAACTCGACAAGGGAACCTATGGACAAACCCAAGAATTCGTGAAATTCTGACAAATGAAAAATACATCGGAAATCTCATGCTCCAAAAGTACTATCGCAATAACCATATCGAAAAGAAAAAAACGAGAAATCAGGGAGAACTTCCGAAATATTATGTAGAGGAAGCCCACGAGCCAATTATTGACCTTGAAACGTTTGCCAAAGCACAGGCTATATTGGCTCAGCGACATGAGCAATACACCCATGATGGTGCTACAAACCGTTATCCGCTTAGTGGTCTTATTACCTGTGGATTATGCGGAAAGAACTATCAACGAAAACAACTCCCACAGGGAATCATCTGGATGTGTGCCACTTTCTTGAGGCGAGGAAAAAAGTACTGCCCCGGTTCAAAGCAAATTCCGGAATCAATTCTATATGCTCTAATCTGTGATGTACTTAAATTGGATGAATTTGATGAGGCTGTATTTCGGGATAATATTCACCATATTGTGATTCCGAAACCGTTTGAGGTGCAGTTTTTCTTTCACGATGGAACATCTGATATACGGCATTGGAAATACCCATCAAGGGCAGAAAGCTGGACAGAGGAAATGAAACAAGCCGCACGAGAAAGGAATCAGAAATGGGTCGAAAAGTAACTGTAATACCGCCAACAATCAGTCTGCAAACGCACCAGCCGACAACACAGAAAGTAAAGCGAAAAGTTGCCGGATATGCACGTGTTTCTACAGATTTTGAGGAGCAGCTCACTTCATACGAGGCACAGGTTGATTATTATACCAAGTATATTCAAGAACGTGAGGACTGGGAGTTTGTCAAAGTCTATACCGATGAGGGCATCAGTGCAACCAGCACAGTGCATCGTGATGGATTCAATCAGATGGTGGCAGATGCTCTAGACGGCAAGATCGATTTGATTGTCACCAAGTCAGTCAGCCGGTTTGCACGAAACACCGTTGATTCCTTGACTACGGTGCGAAAGCTGAAAGAAAAAGGCGTGGAGGTGTTTTTTGAAAAAGAGGACATTTACACGTTGGATTCCAAAGGTGAACTGCTGATCACCATTATGTCCAGTCTGGCACAGGAGGAGAGCCGTTCCATTTCGGAGAACGTCACTTGGGGGCAGAGAAAGCGTTTTGCCGATGGGAAAGTAAGTCTACCATACAAGCATTTTCTGGGGTATCGAAAAGGAGCGGATGGCTTGCCGGAAATTGTGCCGGAGGAGGCAGAAACTGTTCGCAGTATTTATCGCTGGTTTATGGAGGGCATGACACCATATAAAATCGCTTGTATTTTGATTGAAAAAGGCATTCCGACACCATCTGGGAAGGAACAGTGGCATCTCAGTACGGTGAAAAGCATTCTGACCAATGAAAAATACAAGGGTTCTGCTCTGCTGCAAAAGAAATTTACTGTGGATTTTCTTACGAAAAAGACCAAAGTGAATGAGGGTGAAGTACCCCAATATTATGTGGAAGAGAGCCACCCTGCTATTATTCCACCTGAGGAATTTGAATTGGTGCAGGCGGAAATGGCAAGGAGAAAAGAACTGGGAAAACGCTATCACAGCGGCAATATATTCACAGCCAAAATCGTCTGTGGCGAGTGTGGCGGTTTTTACGGTCCTAAGGTTTGGCACTCTAACAGCCGTTACAGACGTGTGATATGGCGATGCAACAAGAAATATACGAATGATTGTTATTGCAAAACACCGCATATTGATGAGGACACGATAAAGCAAGGCTTTTTGAAAGCCTATAATCAACTGCTTACTGATAAATGGAGCGTTTTGAGCCTTTGCGAGATGTTACTGCGTGCTTTTTCAGACTGTTCGGATTTGGATGCGAAAATGCGTGCTCTGGACGATGAGGAAAAGCAGATCACGAAAAACATAAGAGAAATGGTTGTGATCAATAGTCGAACGGTTCAAAAGCAGCCAGAATATACGCTGGAGTATCAATCCTATGAGCAAGAATATGAGGCATTGAAAGCAAAATATCAGAAATTGCAGGCTGAAAAATTAGATCGCATAAATAAAACCACTGTGATCCAAGATTTCATGGAGCAGATAAAAAAGAGAAAAGAGCCGATTAAGGTTTTCAGTTCGGACGTATGGCTTGCTGCAATTGAAACAGTGACCATCTGTGAAAAGGGAGAATTGCAATTTCGGTTTAAAAACGGTACTGAAATAACAGTTTGATTCTGAATCGTAGCATTATCAGTTTTTCACATAAAACGAAAAGCAGATTTGTAATATTACACAAATCTGCTTTTTTGTCTTGACTTTGCGAGAAAAATAGTGTAATATAGATAACAAGCAAAACGAATGAATCCGGTGTTCCGGGTTTGTCAAAGGCAGTGGGGTAACCACTGCACACCCTTTCGGTACTGTTTGCACACCCCCTGCAAAGGGAGTGCATGATTGTATCAAAGGTTAAGTGTTTTTCCATACCTGCACCCTTATTTTGATACAAAATAAGGGTGCATTTTCATTGTCAAAAAGCCTGAAAACTTCGTTGTTTTCAGGCTTTTATCGTTTTCTTATGTAAGATTTTCGGTGAAAAATACGCTTTGATTTCGCACTTTGGGGCGTTTTGAGAAAAGTAATCGTTTTCTTGTGGGCAAAAAAAGCACCCACTACAGCTTAATGCCATAGTGGGTTTCTTGCTTTATGCTTCAATCTCCGTTCCGTCAACAAACTGGAAAACCATTCTGCCATCATGGAATACGGTTACTTTCTCAATGGTCGTTCGCCAGATACCGTCATCAAAATAGTCGATGGGTTCGTTGGTTTTCTCAAGAGTTCTCAGAAATGATGCCATTGATTCAATTCTACTCTGGTGCTCAATACGTTTCTGCTGCATTTTTTGGAGCAATTCTTTCTTTCTCTCGTATTGTCCTGTCAGCTCATCGTAGCGAAGATTGTAAGAATCCTGATTTTGTACGGATTCCGCATTTTTCTGAATATGCTCACGAATCAGAATGCCAATGTCGTTCAATTCCATGGTCAGCATTTCTATTTTAGTATCCAGAGCAGAAGTATCGGACAAATCCTCCAACAGCATCCTGCAAGTTTCCAGCACCATTTCTCTGTTCTGAAAAAATGCAGCAAAGGCGGAGATAAACCGTATTTTAATTTCATCCTCATAAAGATGCGGCGTGGAACAGAAATGCTCTCCCTTGAATTTGTTGTTGCATTGCCAAATTACACGGCGGTATTTACTGGTTGAGTGCCAGACCTTTGAACCGAAAAAGTGTCCGCAGTCGCCGCAGACCAGTTTTGCAGAAAACATCGTACTGCCGCTGTATTTTCTGCCAAGTTTCTTGCGTCTTGTAAATTCAGCCTGCACTTCTTCAAAATCTTCCGGAGAAATTATTGGTTCGTGAGATTCCTCTATGTAATACTGCGGAACTTCTCCTTCATTGATTTTGGTCTTTTTGGTTAAAAAATCCGTTGTGAATTTCTTTTGCAGAAGCGCACTGCCCTTGTATTTTTCATTTGTCAGAATGCTTTCAATGGTGGACTGCCGCCAGTTTTCCTTGCCTGCCGGAGTTGGAATATGGCGTTCTGTCAAAATTTTTGCAATGGCGTAAGATGTCTGACCGTTCATGTAGCTTCTGTAGATAAAGCGGACAATTTCAGCTTCTTCCGGTACAATTTCCGGCAAGCCGTCCTCTCCCTTTTTGTAGCCAAGAAAATGGCTGTATGGCAGACTGACTTTACCGTCTGCAAAGCGTTTTCTCTGACCCCATGTAACGTTTTCGGAAATGGAGCGTGATTCTTCCTGTGCAAGGCTTGACATTATCGTAATGAGCAATTTCCCTTTAGAGTCCAGCGTATAAATACCTTCTTTTTCAAAGTAAACCTCAATTCCTTTTTCTTTCAGTTTACGTACAGTAGTAAGAGAATCCACGGTATTTCGTGCAAAACGGCTCACACTCTTTGTTATGATAAGGTCGATTTTTCCGGCAAGTGCATCTTCCACCATTTGATTGAAACCCTCACGATGCCGTGTGTTTGTCGCACTTATGCCTGCGTCTGTATAGACCTTGACAAACTCCCAGTCATCACGACTTTGAATGTAATTTGTGTAATAATCAACCTGTGCCTCGTAGGAAGTAATCTGTTCCTCATAATCCGTTGAAACACGGGCGTAACCTGCTACTTTTCGTTTTGTTCTCGTATCCATTGCCGTTCGTGTCTGCGGATTAATGGTCTGCGGAATCATTGTGATTTTTCGTGCCATTGTAAACTCCTTTCCTTTGCTTTTTGTTTCATTTCTTCCGTCCAGCTTTTAGAACGTGACGGATTTTCCCAATGTTTCTGAACCTGTTTACCATTATAAAAGATAAAAATCAGTTCGTTTGGTTCGGGAACAATAATTTGCCGAATATATTTCAGAACTGCGTCGTCGTCATACTTCTCCAACTCTAAAACCTCGCAAAGAACGGATTGCAGAATGTTTTCAGGTATCTGCTTTGCAGCAGGACAGTATTTTTTTCCACGCCTTGCAAATGTGGCACAAATCCATGCAGAACCTTGCTTGAATACTTTTCGCTGATAATTTTTTCCGCAGCATCCGCACTGTATCATTCCCGATAATGGATAGCGGTTTTTTGAACCTGTATGAGAAAATTTTGACTGTCTTTGTGCAATCAACTCCTGCACTTTTTGGAATGTATCACGGTCAATAATCGCTTCATGTGCGTCCTCTACCAGATATTTGGGAAGTTCACCGTTGTTTTGCATTTTTCTCTTTTCTATATGATTATTGCGGAAATATTTCTGTAAAAGCATATCGCCGACATATTTTTCATTGGACAGCAATTCCTTAATTCTTGGAGATGTCCAGAGATTCCTTTGTGCTGTTCTGATACCCATTTCGTTCAGTTTCTTTGCAATTTTCAGACCGCCCATTCCGGAAAGATAGTCCGAAAAAATCATCTTAACGATTTCTGCTTCCGTGGGTTCAATTTCCAGAATACCGTCAGCATTTCTCCGATACCCGAAAATTGTAATGCTCCCGATTTTGCCTTCTTTAAAGTCTTTTCGGATTTGCCACTTGCGATTTTCGCTTGCTGAACGGCTTTCTTCCTGTGCATAGCTTGCAAGAATCGTCAGCATCAGTTCGCCGTCTGCTGAAAGACTGTGAATATTCTGCTCTTCAAAATAAACATCCACACCTAAATCTTTCAATTCACGTATAGTTTCAAGTAATGTGACGGTATTTCGTGCAAATCTGCTGATGGATTTCGTAAGAATCAAGTCCACGCTGCCAGCACGGCATTTTTCAAGAAGTTTCTGAAACTGTTCTCTGTTGTCTTTCGTACCTGTTGCTGCCTCATCTGCATACACACCGCAATATTTCCATCCGGTGTGTTTCTGAATTTTTTCACTGTAATAGCTTACCTGTGCGGAAAGAGAATGCAGCATGGCATCCTTGCCGCTGGACACTCTGGCATAAGCGGCAACGTTCAGCAGTTTTGGCATTTTAGGCAGAAATTCGACCTTTTTTATGGTGCGTGCCATATAGTATCCCTCCTCAGTGTTACATATTAAATCAGAAGCGACCTAAAGTCAAGCAGTTTCACGATATATACTGCACAAAGATATATCGAATTTTTCGGCAATTTTTAACTCGCATTTACGAAATTCATGTTCCGAAATAATGCCGTCTTTCCGCCACTTTTTCAGAACAGCAAGTGTGACCTTATAGGTGCTGATTTTTTGTAATTTTTCACTATTCATCCGCAATACCTCCATGATAGCAGGGAAGTGAGCAATATTTACGCTGTTTGCTTTCATAGGCATAGAATTTCTTTCCACATCCTGCACAGACGACTTCTTTCATTGCGGAGGTTCTTCCTGCATTCTTTCTCCAATATTTCTGTCGACAGTGGTCGGAGCAGAATTTTTTCTTCTTTCTATGCGGTGTCTGTGTAATGGTAATGCCACACATCAGGCAAGAGTTATCACTTCTTTTCTTGCGTTTCAGATAGGACTTAATAGTGTTGGGCGATATATGCAAATGCTCTGCAATTTCTGCATTGCTTTTTCCGTTTTGCCGCAAAAGTTCAACGGTTCTTTTTTCTTCTGTTGTCACAAGCAGCACCTCCTACCATACAGTCCGCTAAAAGCTCCAGAAAATTAGCCCCTAAAAGAAAAAATTCCTGAGCAGTTCCGAAAAACTACTCAGGGACATATTATTTCATCAGTTCATTCACACGCTTCTGCACGGCATTGTAATCATATCCGGCATTTGTAAGCTTGTTTTTACGGTCAGTGCCGTTTCCCCATTTACCCTGAATGACTTCACCGGCAATTTCGTCAACGGACTTTTTGGTTGGATAGACAACATTGCCGTTGCCGTCAAACACAGAATATCCCGATTTACAAACCTTTTTTGCATTGTCTAAAGAAGCAAATGCACCGATCTGGGACTTTGCATCGCTTCAACTTTTGCGAACTCTGTAAAGTTGCTTTGTTGTTGGATTTGTCGATATAGAAGTACCTGACTTCATGTAAGACTGCACCTTTGACTTGAAAGCAGACCAGTGCGGAAGAATATACAGCGGACACATTTTGTACCGATTGTACATGGTGTTCAGCTGGTCAACTGTGCCGGATTTGCCGTCACGCACATTTAACCAGTGGGTATGGGTGTATAAATGCGATATACCCAGGCCGTATTGTTTGAGCAAAGCCGCAGCCAATCTCGCACAGTTATCTTCCGATTTCTTATCGGTTGCGTTGTAAGCGGAACTCATGATACATTCGATTGCAATGGTTCTGCGATTTCCGTTCCCGGAACCGTCCGCAGCGTGCCAGCCGGAGAGTGTCAGCGGCAAATTTTGCCATGCACAGGTGTTGTCGACATAATAATGCACCCGAACATCATTCATGTTGCCGTTGACGGTTGCACGAGTGTATTGCTCCGCCGGCGTTGTGCCGGATGCTACGGAAATCCAATCCGAGTTATGCACGGTCACACCGATAATTTTTCCGGTCATAGAGACACTCGGCATATCAATTCGATTCGGGTTATGTTTGGTAAGCAGATATTCCTTGACGGTCACACCACCGAGTGTGGATGTAGAATCAGGTCTTAAAATTGCCATAAGTTAGTCCTCCTTGTTTGAGTTTTCAGTTGATTTTTCTTCGGTTCTGCCGACTTTCGTCTGCAAAACATCAATTGCCTTTTTGATTGCAGGCGGGTAGGGGATACCCATTAAACTTGTATTTTCAACGATAGATAATAGTTCGTTCAAACAAAAACTGATGCAGACAGCATCTCGAATGTAAGTCGTGCCAAGCAAAATGTCCATCCGGACAGAAACAGTAATCAGCAGCAGTGTGCAGAATTTCTTTGCTAGTCCGAACCAACCTGCCGTGGAAGAGAGCTTTCCGCTCTCGGAGTGTTTGGATTTGCCAACGGCAGCGGTTGCAATTCCAGTCAAAAAATCCACTGCCATAAACACAAGCAGCGTGATAATTGCGGAATCCCAACCGCCGAACAGGGCAGTAAAAAAGCCGCCGACCAAGCCGACAGCTACACAAATGGTATCTTTCATTTTTAACCCTCCAGTACTTTCAGGAATCGGATTTTTGGGTGGGAATTGTTGCTTCTGCCTGCCCATGCAAGGTAATATTCGCCGTCAGAAATGCTGGTGCATTCTGTGATGGTGGTGATAAAGGTGTCCGACTGCAGCCATTGGAAATCCAGAGAAACCGCACGATTTGCATCGATCTCTGTGTTCACATACACACCAATAGGAATGTCGATCTTCTGCGGTTTCTGCACCAGATACAGGCTTCCGGCTTCGCTGGAACCCGACTGATAGGACATCACGATTTCCGCATTTTTCGTCAGAGACAGAGGCTTTGCACAAACGGTCAAGACCGACTTATCCCAGTTAAAACACGTTTGCGAGTAGGACAACATGAAATCATTTTCTACACTGCAAAACTGCGGATAAGCAGTCAGGAAATCCGCCATTGTCTGATACCTGCCGTCCAGAATCATACTGAGATTTGATGCATAGGTCGAAATGGCATTCTGCCCGGACTGAAACAGGACGGTGTAATTTCTGCCGCTTGTCAGATTATCGATTTGCTTTTGCAGGCTCTCCAAAGTACGTTCTGTCTTTTCTGAATAGACTGTAACCTTTGTGCTAAGCCCATTGATTTGTGTGCCGAAACCATCCCATTGTGCGATTTTAGCGGCAGTGATCT
>ENA-OQNN01001193-OQNN01001193.1-human-gut-metagenome-genome-assembly--contig:-NODE-1193-length-19130-cov-4.464558_pt1 | contig 19130 bp, 15 predicted proteins | sample MGYA00242624_ERZ504870 | MGnify/ENA primary metagenome ERZ504870 (study PRJEB26092, sample SAMD00036379) | human gut metagenome | host: Homo sapiens | study: EMG produced TPA metagenomics assembly of... | reverse complement strand
GTCCGTACTGGATGGTCTCGTCCAGTCCACGTAAAGAGTCAAGGACAAAACTGTTCAGTTCTCCGAAGTTTGTCCGAAATTCCATTCCTTTCTGACTGCCACGTTTTCCATTCCACATCGGGATGGCTACTCCGACAATCAGATAGGCTGCCAGTGCAAGAAGTCCTGCTAACCAATGGTATCTTCCGATAAAAATCACCATAATGATCGAGGTCAGCGTTGCAATCGCAATCGGGGAAATGGTATGTGCGTAGAACACTTCCAATAATTCGATATCGGTCGTAATAATCGAGATCAGATTTCCCTTATCCCGTCCTTCCAGTTTTGCCGGACAGAGCTTCCGCAGTGCTGCAAACACTTTATGACGGATGATTGCCAGTAGCTTAAATGCGATAAAATGATTACAATACTGCTCCATATAATGCAGTATCCCACGAAGTACTGCAATTACAATCATAACTGTGATAATCGTTTTTACCGGGGTAAATACCAGCCACATATTGTCCACCGGAACCGTCATTCCGGCTGCCCCTGTCAGAAGTCCATGCACGATAACCTGTCCTGCCAGTATTGTCAGGAAGATCGCACACAAATACCCCAATGTTCCAAGGATGATTGCCGCCAGCATGATATGGAGCAGGGGTTTTACCAGACCAATCAGGCTTCCCATGATCTGGATGGCACTTCTTCTTTTGGTGTCAGGCACCATTAAATTTTTATTAACTTTTTCACTCATTATGCCACTCCCCCTTTTCCATAGTTTTCCAGTTCCATCTGGCTTTCATATAGATGTCTGTACGCACCATTCTGGCTCATCAGTTCGTCATGTTTTCCACTTTCCTTGATTTTCCCGTCTTTTAAGAAATAAATCTTGTCAGACTTCACGATATTTGCCAGTCTGTGGGAAATCAGAAGCACCGTCTTTGTCTTTGCCAGTTCGTGAATCACATTCATGATCAGTTCTTCACTTTCCACATCGATATTGGATGCCGCTTCATCGAAAATATAAACCGCACTGTCTGTCCGAAGCAATGCTCTGGCAATCACCAGTCTCTGGCACTGGCCGCCGGACAGGTTGCTTGCTTTTTCTAATAACCGTGTCTGCAATCCATCCTGCGTCTGTAAGAATCCTAAGAGATTTACTTTCTGAAGAACTGCTTCCATCTCTTCTTTCGTCGCATCCGGTTTTGCCATCTTCAGGTTTTCTTCTACCGTACCTTTGAACAGATAACTGTTATGGCGGACCAGAACAACCCTCTGCATCAGATTTGTTTCATTCACTTCATTCAGCGGTACACCACCGATGGTGATCTCTCCGCTGTATTCCCGGTTCTTTGCTGCAAGGATTCCTGCAATCGTACTCTTACCACATCCGGATTCACCAACCAGTGATACAAAACTTCCTGCCGGGAGATTTAAGTTGATGCCTTTTAAAATCTCTCGGTCCGCTTCATAAGAAAAATGAACATCCTTCAAAGACACATCCAATGCACCATCCGGCAGACATTTTTCTCCCGCCTGTGGTTCCGGCAAATCCAGGATCTTAAAGATCTTGTCACTTGCTGCCATTCCATTCATTGCGATATGGAAAAAGGAACCGAGCAGACGAAGCGGCAGGAAAAACTCGCTGGCAAGCAGGACGATGCAAAGCGTTCCGCTTACTGAAATATTTCCTTTTAAAAACTCCGATACCGCTACTGCCATACCAATCGCCGCACCACCATATGCCACAATGTCCATCACACTTGTGGAATTGAGCTGCATGGTCAGTACCTTCATAGTGATCCTGCGGAAGTTCTGGGATTCCACATCCATCTCGTCCGCTTTCTGCTGGTCTGCCTGATAGATCTTCAGTGTCGTCAGTCCCTGCAGATTCTCAAGGAACGAATCACCCAGTCCGGTATAGATGCTCCAATAGTTATTTAATAATCTCTTTGCAATCTTCTGTACCACAACGATCGAGACCGGGATCAGCGGTACACAGATCAACAGGATCACACTTGCCTTTACACTCACTCTGCAAAGAATGAGAAATAAGGTCAGTGGTGCGATCAGGCTGTAGAACAACTGCGGAAGGTATTTTCCAAAATACGTTTCCAACTGCTCAACACCCTCTGTCGAAACCTGTACCACCTCAGAAGAAGACACCTGCTCACTGTAGGAAGCTCCCAGTTTCAACATCTTGTCATAAATCTTTTCTCTTAAAATTCTCTTTACATCTACACATGCAAGATACGAAGACCTTGCCCCCATCCGTTCGCATACAAATCGTATGATCACCACCAGAACGAGGATCAGGATTGTCCTCTCAATCACCGGCACTGTCACCGCACGATAGACCACGCGCTCCAGCAGGTCAGCAATCGTAAATACTGCCAGCACCTGCGAGAGCAATGCTGCCCACTGCCACAGGATGGTGTAGACAATATACTTTTTTGCGTGGGATAAAAGTCCCACCAGTCTTGTTTTAATCATTTGCTTTTACCAACTCACTTTATTTTATATGGGTTTCGTTTTTTTCATTATTTTTCTTTCACACTGCACACCAGATGCCATACCGCCAGCACCGGATGATACAGAAGCATCCTCGGTCCGGAAAACCGCATGACCACTCGAATCCTCTCCCTCATCTCCGGCTTGTAGCAATGCACTTTACAGTTTGCACAGAATGTTTTCTCTTCCATAAATGGACATTTCTGGCTTCTGAGTCTGGCATAATCCGAAAGTTCCTGACAGGAAGGACACATCTTTCCTGTCGTTTTGTCATATTCCTTATGATTCTTCCGGCAGTACAGCCGGATCATCTCTTCCACGACATACTGTTCTTTCTGCCGCTTTTTTTCTACTTTGTTCTTTTTATTCATATTTCATTTGGGGAATTTCGTTATTTTTTGATAACACATCTTGTATTAAGAACAGATGTTTGTTAGAATGGATACAGGCTTTACAGCCTAAGGTGCTACTTCACTTGGCGTGAAATGGCGGTTCGCTTTGTGCGGAGAGTATAACATAGCTCCGATTACATAGATTCATCGCTTTTAAGCGAAATCTCTTGGAAAGGAGGACTTTGCTTATGCTTACCATTAGTGACCTTATCGCAGTAATTTCGCTGTGTGCGACTTTTTATAGTCTTGGTTACGTGCGTGGAAAGCATGATTCCAAGACAAAGAAATAACCGCCCATCGTCCTGAGAAAACATGAGCGGTTATTTTTAACCCATTTTTGATCAGGCGAACCGTCATCGGTAGCACCTTTTCTACTATTATATTAACACCGCTTCTTTTCTATGTCAAACATCTTATTCTATTGTCTGTCAAAAATCTTTTATTCCGCTTCCATACCTTCCGTTAATTCTTCTCCCGGTTTTATGGTTTTGACACGCAGGAAGAAATATAACAGGTGGCACGCCCACACCACTGCCAGACAGATTCTTCCAACCGGCACATCCTTCATGCAGATAAATCCGATCGCCATAACTACGGTCACAGTTCCTACGATCTTGCACTTTGTTCCCATCGTCATGGCTCTTTTCTGGACGAAGCTGTCCAGATGTTTCTTATATAAATTCGTTCCTATGAACCAATCATGCAGTTTCTTTGAACTCTTGGCAAAGCAGAACAGCGTTGCCATGTAAAACGGAATAGTTGGCAGGATAGGAAGTACAATTCCTATCGTACCAAGTCCCAGACAAAGAAATCCAAGCACGATCCAGACTATTTTTAATGGATTTTTCATCTTCTTTCTTTTCTCCTGTGGGAGTTCTCTCCATTTTTGTATTTGTGATTCTGATTCTATTTTCCTACACCGCCAGCACAAACTTCCGTCCGTCTACTCTCGTCACGCCAAGTTCGATGCCATACAGTTCCCGAATACTTTCTTCTGTGATCACTTCCTCCGGATCACCTTCCACCAGTACCACTCCGTCTTTCATTCCGATTATGTTGTCTGAATAAGTGATTGCCTGATTGATGTCATGCAGTACCATAATAATGGTAATGCCAAATTCCTGATTGAGTTTTTTTACAAGCTGCAGGATCTCGATCTGATACCGGATATCCAGATAGGTGGTCGGCTCATCAAGGAACAGGGTCTTTGTCCCCTGACAAAGTGCCATTGCAATCCATACTCTCTGGCGCTGTCCTCCGGAAAGTCTTGATACTTCTCTGTCCCGGTACTCCATCAGGTTCGTGACTTCCAGTGCCCACTCGATCATACGCTCATCCTCAGCACTGTCCCCCTGCATCATCTTTTTATGTGGGGTACGTCCGAATGCTACCAGATTCTCAACGGTGATATCATCCGATGCACTGTTATACTGCTGGACGATGGCTACCTTTCGGGCAAATTCTTTTAAGTTCAGGTTCTGGATGTTCTTACCCTTGAGGAAAATATTTCCCTTTCCCGGATAGAGGTTCTTTGTCATCAGGGCGAACAGGGTGGATTTTCCACATCCGTTCGCTCCCATGATGGTTGTGATTTTACCTTCTTCAATCTTCAGGGATACGCCCTTTAAGACTTTATTTTTTCCATAGGAAAAATGCAGGTCTCTGACTTCCATCGCAGGCTTGTCTGCCCACTTATCCGCTTTTTTCGCTTTCTTTGCTGCTTCATTCTCTGTGGAAGTCAAATCCATATTCTTTTCTTTACTTCGCATACTTCTTAGACCTCCTTAACAGAATAATGAAGAATGGTCCTCCGACCACACTCATGATGATCGATGCGGACACTTCATACGGAGCAGCAGTGGTTCTTCCGATGGTATCGGCAAGTAAAAATGTAAATGCCCCGAACAAGGCAGAAAATGGAACTAATGCCTTATGGTCACTTCCTACCAGGATTCTTCCGATATGCGGTACGATCAGTCCTAAGAAACTGATCACTCCGGCCACTGCTGTGGAAATACTCGCAAGCAGTACAGCGATCAGGGAAATCACAATACGCATGGCATTGACATTGATTCCAAGGCTCCTGGCTGTCTTATCTTCCAGCGCCAGCAGATTACACATCTTTGTCATGACCAGTGCCAGTACCAGTCCGATCACAACATATGGTACTAAGGTCTTCACATCATCCCATGTCTTCATAGTGATATTTCCATTGACAATGGCTGCCACACCGGACATATTCCCACCGTTCATGGAGTTTAATGCACTGGAAAGTCCGGTAAACATCGCATCCACCGCCACACCGACAAGGATAATTCTAAGAGGGCTTAATCCCCCTTTCCATGACAGGCTGTAGACCAGCACAAAGGCGATCACACCGCCAAGAAAAGCGAACAGCGGAGTGAAGAAAAATAACGTCGGTGCAAATGCGGTGATCAGTACTGCCGCAAAGCTCGCCCCACTGGAGATACCAATGATCCCCGGATCGGCAAGTGGGTTCTTAAGTACTGCCTGAAATAACACACCCGATACCGCAATCGCTGCTCCGGCTAACATGGAGATAACGATTCGTGGGAACCGCAGGTCATAGATCGTCGCCACATCTTCATTGTATTCTACAAACAATCCTTTCAGCAGTTCCGGGAAGCTGACCTTCAGGCTTCCGATATTCACCGCCGCAAAGAATAATGCCACAAGCAACAAAATCATCACGATAAAAGAAATGGCTGCTTTTGCTGTTTTTCGATGTTTCCTTGCTTTATCCTGTGCGGAGAGGTTCTGGACTTCGGCTTTAGAAGTCTCAGAAGTATTCTGTAATTCTGTCTCTTTCATCTGTCCTCTCCTTTCTACTTGCTCTGCTGTTCGTTGTATTTCTCAGTTGCGTCAGAATCCTTGGCTTTCTTCTGCGCATTGTCACTGGCTTCTTTTGCTTTCTGTGTATCCTCATCACTCTCCGGATACAGGATTGGCTGCAATTCTTCCAGTGCCTGTGGATATTTGAACGTTGCACTCATGCCAAAGTATTCATACGTCAAGTCATAAACTCGGCCATTCTTCACTGCATCAAAATGCTGCCAGATATCATTCTCGGCAAAGTCCTTATTGAACATCTCCACGACCTGATCCGGCAGTGCATGGGCTGCACGCAGGATGATGTCCGGCTCTTTGGTCTTCATATCTTCCGTGTTGACGGTCAGAAATTCCTGATCGGTGTCAGAATACACATTCTCACCGCCTGCCAGTTCCACCAGACTTCCCACATAGGAGTTCGGTGTGGCAATGATATAACTTCCCGGAAGTCCCATCAGGATCATCACCTTCGGATGGTCCTTGCCTTCATTTTTCTTCTTATAGTCATCATAAAATTCGGTAAATTCCTTCACAAGCTTATCTGCCTGATCCTGCCGGTCGAAGATCTCGCCCAGCTCCTGAATGGAGCGGTACATACCCGGTACACTTCTGAGGTTTAAGAATGCCCAGTCAGAACCGATGGCTTCATACTTCGGCTGCAGGTCACTCTGCAGGGATACCGGGCTTAAGATCCAGTCCGGTTTTAAGGATGAAAGGATCTCGGTATCCGGACTCATGGCTGTTCCGACCGCCTCTACATCCTTATATCTGTCCGGGATGGTGGATACGGTACTGCTGCATACACCCACCAGATCCAGTTCCAGCTTGTCACAGATATCTGCGGTTGCCGGAGAGGTCGCAATGATCCTCGGCTCTCCATCCAGCTCCTGCACCTTCTTCTTCGCTGCTTCCACCGCAGCCTTTTCCTTCGGATCGGTGATCTTCAATAACGACTCTGCGGATTCCGAAGAAGTATCCGCACTGCTCTCGGTCTTTGTCCCGGAGTCACTGCTTTTCTTTCCCTGACTCTGGTCCACACATCCGGCAAGGGAAAAGAGCATGGTCATCGCAAGCAGGACTGCAGATGCTTTCTTTAATCTTCTATTCATCATCGTCCTGTCCACCTCCCCAGCGTCTCCAATTCTTGCGGAAATAGAATACCACAGCAGCCACAACACCGATCAGGATCAGACCGACCACCAGAACCGCAAGTGCGATCTGAAATACCTTGTTTCCTGAAGTCGATGTGGAAGTACTGTCACTGTCTGCTGCATCTGCATCCTTTGCGGTAGAAAGACTTAATCCTTCTGCACTGTCCAGTGTACTGCTGTCCGTACTCGGAGTTTCCGATTCACTGCTTGGCTTTGCTGCTTCTGATATACTGCTCTGTAATTTCTTACCGGATGAAGTACTGCCTGTGGAACTATCGGACGAAGCACTTTCTGTGGAACTGTCGGATGAAGTACTTCCTGAACTCTGGAGAGAAGAATTTCCAGAGCTTAAGCTGCCTGAAGAACCAGATACTGCCGATCCTCCATCGGAAGAACTCTCTGCTGCTGTTCCGTCACTTGCTGCACTTCCAGTTACCATCGTTACATTCATATCAGTGTTATTACCTTCCTTGTAATCACTTGGGTAGAGATAGAATACAACATTTCTTCCCATCGGTTCTACATACATCGTTCCACGCACGATACAATTTTCACTTGGCACCTGAATTACGACATCGGCTGTCGTTCCGTTACTGTCAGAACCTGTACCTGTCTGTGCATACCCGGTACTTGACCAGCCGGAGTCACCGACACTCTGTACCTGAAAATCATGTCCACTGGTATAATCCATCAGACTCAGACGGATCGTCAGATAATAATTTCCATCATCTGCCACCTCTAAAATACCAGTCGGATACACGCATCCTTCTACCATTCCCTGTCCTGTGGCGTAAGAGCCTGCCCCGCCGGAATCTTCCACTGCTCCAGTTACCGGATGTGCATAACACCGGTTGATGGTACAGGTATAGACACTTCCTGTAGCCGCATGTGCCTCCACTGCCGGAAAACCAGCCAGCAGGGCAAGGCTAAGTGCCGAAGCTATCACCACAGACTTGATTCTGTTCTTTATCTTTGCTAATTTCATCTTATTTTCTCCTGTTATACTAGAGAAGTCTCTGCCACTTATGTAGCAGAGACTTCCATTTTCTTTCTGCGTAACTGTTAAGATTCCGTCTGCCCGGCTCTGAACAGTTACCTGTCTGCTTACGAACTGCCTGTCAGATCAGGAAGCCATTCTTAAGCTTTTTCTTTATAACGTTTACTTTGTAACTTTTCTTTTCTTGTACTCCATCAGTCCGGCAAGAAGTGCTACTCCACCGAGCAGAAGAAGTGCTGCCCAAAGAGTATTGTTTGCTACGACATCATCTGTCTTAACGCTGGATGCACCCTTGAGGCTGGAACCTGTACCCTTTCCAAGGCTGGATGTTCCACTCTTCAGACTTGAAGAACCACTTCCAAGTGAGGAAGAACCAAGTTTGCTGCTTCCAAGAGAATTGTTTCCGAGGGTATTATTTCCAAGTGAACCATTTCCAATCGAAGAGCCATTATTGTTATTTCCGTTGGAATTATTGTTGTTGTTATTGTTGTTGTCGTTCTTATTAAAGTCCGGATTGTCGGATGTGGTCGCTTTCAGTGAGCTCCAATCCAGTTTCAGGAATACTGGCTGAGTTCCTGTACCGGAACTGATTGCATCCATGATTGGAACAAATACCTGTAATGGCACATATCCATCATTCAGGGCTTCCGGAATCAGTTCGAATGTAACGATATCTGGATAGTTTGTTCCATAAGAATCAGATACTAATGTTCCATCTGTATTCTTCTGGTAACTGTCTACAGTAACATCTGCAAGATTTCCCTGTGGTGTTCCATACTTCTTATCAATTGTGTAACCTGTTGTGAAGTATTTCAGCTGACTTAAATATCCAAGTTTCTGTCCTACGGTCAGTCCATTGAAGTTCAGAGTGATATAGTATTTACCGTTCTTCACTGTCAGTTTGATGGTATGGTTAATCGCCTCATTTGACATAGAATATGTATTCTTGTCTACTTTGACCATTGTACCGTAAACGGAGTAAACACCATCTGCAAGATTCTTGATATCCAGTTTTCCATCATTTTTCTTTGCTAACTGCTGGATTGCTTCTGTCAGTTTCGTCACCTGTTCATCTACAAGTTTCTGTGATGCTGAATCATTATCCATGACATTCTGTGCACGATTAATTGCACTCTGCAATGTTGCAAGAGAGCTTTCTGTGTAAACGTCTGTCTGACTTACAAATGTTTTTGCTTCTGCAATCTTACTTTCCAGTTTGCTCTTATCTACAACTTCTTTTTCTACCAGTCCATTTAAAGCAGTTGTCAGGGATTTCTCTGCTGCTGCAACTTCTAACTCTGTTGCTTTTGGATTTGCTGCAACATTCTCAGCCAGTGTAATTGCTGTATTCAGGACTATCAGACTGTTGCTTTCGTAAACATCTGTTTTTGCTGCTTCCGCTTTTGCTTTTGCAATCAAGTCATTCAGATTCGTCTTATCTACAGCTCTCAAACCATCCAGTGCTGTCTGGAGTGCTGTTACCTGTGCCTGAACTTCTGCCTTGGTAGCATCTTCTTTTGCTGCCACTGCCTGTGCATTTGTAATCGCTGTTTTTAATGCTTCAAGTGTTGCAGAAGTATAAACAACATCTGTACGGTTTGCTTCTGCTGTTGCTTTTTCAATCAATGCATTCAGTTCTGTCTTGTCTACAACCTGAGTTTCTACTGCGTCTACGGCTGCCTGTAAAGCTTTCACCTGAAGATCAATTTCTTTCTGAGTAGAATTCATGTCGTTATACACATCCTGTGCTGTCATATAAGCTGCATTTAAAGCATTCCAGTATTCATCAGCAACATTGCCCTTAGACATAGCCTTCACCTGATCCAGAAGTGCTTTGATCACACTGTTATCTCTCTCAACGCCTGTCTCCTGTTTGATATTTGCCCAGTCGATAGAAACTCTGGCAACTTTTGTACCCTGACCTTCACCAATGCTTTCCATAACCGGAACATAAACCTCTACATAGAACAGATTATCGTTCAGTTTAATCGGGATTGATAATTTCTTCGGATACCAGTTTCCTTCGGTATTCTTGTCATAATATTCAGAGTTCTTATCATTAAATAAATCATAAACGTCCGTGTACTCTTCCAGAGTTGTCGCATCGGAAGCTTCATATTTTACCGGATAATTATATTTGTTGTATTCAACAGTATCCATATCTACTTTTTTCAGTTTGTACAGATAACCTGTCATTCCGGCAAATTTCATGGACTGGAAGTCCATCTCTAAGGTTACTTCGCCTTTATCCGTCACTCTTACGGTTCCCATCTGAACCATAGAAGCATTTCCCATGGAATCTTCATCGGAAGTTGCATTCACAAGACGGATTGGTACGGAATAAGTACCTTCAAAAATCTGCGGATAATTTTTGAAAAGATCACTCTGTTTGTTCTTAACAACAAGAGCTTCATAAGAAGAGGTCAGCAGTTTTGTCTGCTTTTCTACTTCTGCTTTGGTTGCATTGACATCAGCGGATACTTTCTGAGCAGATTTGATTGCTGCCTGGAAACTGTTCCAACTGTTGTCTGTATAAGTGCCGTCATTTGTCTTGGTCAGTGCATTTTCGATATAGCCATTTAATTCTGACTTATCTACTGCATCATCCAGACGAACAAGTGCTTTCACTGCTTTATCCAGCTTTTCAACCTGTTCTTTCATTTCATCTGCTGTCGCATCAGATTTTGCCAATACCTCTTCAGCTTCCTTGATTGCAGACTTCAGATTCTCATAGCTGTCTTTTGTATAATTTGCTTCTGCATAATTATTTTTCGCATCGGAAACTGCCTGATCCAGTTCTGCTCTTGCTTTTACTTCTTCTTTCATTACAAGACCTGCTGTTGCTGTATCCAGAGCTGTCTCTGCTGCTGTGATTTCTGACTGGAATGCCACCTTATCTGCCTGAACGCTTTCTGCTGTAGCAATCGCATCTGTTAATGCTGCAAAAGAATCGCTTGTGTAATTTTTCTCTTCTAATGCTTTTGCATCATTCAGTTTTGATTCCAGATCAGATTTTTTAATTTCCTGTTTTACTGCAGATTTTAAATCAAGATTTAACAGGAGTTCTGTTTCTCCGCTTTCTGTTGTTACTTTTACTTTGTGGTTTTCTACATTTGCAGGAAGCGCAACTACAAGTCTGCCTGCGTCTGTATCTGCATTCGCATATCCGGCACCCTTGCGATACTGCATACCGGTAATTCCGTCCACGTACAGATAAGCAGTTACATTGCCGTCTTTATCTGTATATAAACGAGCAGATTTTAATCCTGCATTCAAATCACTTGCTGTTCCATCCTGATTGGTAAGTGTTGCCTGTACTTCGTAAACGCCTTTTTCCATGGAAACGGCTGTTGACATCGGTACAAGTGCATCTACTGCTGACTGAAGGTCTGCGAATGCCTGATCTGCATTTGCTTCTGTTACCTTTCCTTCCTGAGCAGCGATCACTGCCTGAAGGTCTGCCCAGCTTTCTGCTGTATATTCTGCTTCATTTAATGCCTTGGCATTTTTCAGAACTTTATTGTATTTGTCAAGTCCAGTTGCCTCTTTTAATCCGCTGATTGCATCAGAAATTTCTTTATCTAATGCTACGATTTCCGAATCGTTTGCAGAAGTTGTTCCGTCGATTACCTTCTGAGCTTTTGCTACTGCGTCAGATAATACTTTGTAAGATTCCTCTGTATAATTGTCGGCTGTATATTTAGATGCTTTATCAACTGCTACAACTAAAACAGATTTATCGTGGGTTGGCTCGTTAATTTCCGCTACAGGTGTTAAACCAGATAAAGTCATAAATGCCGTTCTGCATCCTTCACCAGATCCAGGAACTTTATTCTGAAGTTCATCCATGATAGGGACAAAGAAGTTCAGATATACCCCATCATCTCTGTCCGCTGATTCCGGGAACTCAAATCCAACTGTCTTTGGATAATACAGATCATACTGTTCTGCATAAGAATCCATATCTGTGCTACCCGAATCATTCAGATAATAACTGTAATAATCAAGTGGTGTATATTCACTTAATACTGGAAGTCCATTTTCTTCTGTCTGTTCATTATTTGCCCAGAATATTCCATTGCTATATCCATAACGACCAGCGATTGTAATTCCCTGCGTATCAAAATAGATATGTTTCTTTCCATTTTCAACTACTAAGCGTGCAGAATCATTAACAACCGCCGAATTACTCATAGATAATCTATCCGGCTGAGCCTGTTGCCACATAGTAACATTAACATTATAAACTCCGTCTTTTATTTCAGAAATGTCTGTCTTATCTGATTTTTCTGAAATTGCCAATGTATTATATACGCAAGTAGTTCCTGTTATAACTAACTCATCACCATCCATCCGGATACTACCATCTTCATTTTTATAAGAAGAATTTCCAAAGTTTTCAATCGGATTAAATATCTGGTATACCGGAGCATCATACCATTGAACTTCAATTTTACTTGTGTCCCAGTCCTCTGGTATCTTAACTCTAAGTTCTACCGCTCTTGTCGGTTTAACAGTTGTTCCATTTACATTTATTCCCAAATTATAAATCAAAGCCTTTGATGAACTTCCTGCTAAAAGTGAAAAATATTTATTATATTCACTATCTTCATCTGTATTCTCTTCCAGTAACTCTGCTTTAAATTCCGGATTATCACTACCTACATTGTAGCTGTCTGTTATTACGGTTACACCACAGTCGGTTAAACGTAAATCTTTCTTGGCATTGCTTTTTATTCTTGCCTCTCCATAATAGGTTTTTCCATCGGTTGTTTGAACTTTAATTTGTTTACCGAATACAGCCTCCTGTAAGTTAGAAAATGTAAGAGAAATTTTTCCATCACTTAAAATATTGTCTGAATAAACAGAAATTGTTTTATCTCCTACTTGTTCAGCCGAATATGCATATTTATACTGTAAAAAGTTTGTATTCTCTGTAGTAGAAGTTGATTTATCTCCTAAATCATTTATCCCATTAAGTACCTGAACTGATGCAATGTTATCCGCATTTTTAAGTTCTGTTGAAACTTCCATTTTCTGATTATCGACACTAATGTCATTCGTTCCAGCGAAATAATCATTTACTTCATTCCCTTCTACAGGAAACGCATAAAAATTTACCGGTTCTCCTGCTGTTGTTGAAACTTTTGAAATTTCAAGACCTGCATTTTTATAACTAGAATCGCTCAATTCATTTACCGTTTCTGCTTGACTTAAATCAAATGTAAATTTTCCTGAGTCTATTCCCGAAGCATAAGTATATTTTTTTCCTACCCTTTTATATCCATAGCTGCGAAAACTCTTTACATAAATTGATTTTTCCAAACTATCAACATCAAATGAATACCATGAAACTCCTGTATCTGCTGTCTGTACATCCACATTCTGGATATATTTTTCATTCCACTCTTCACTTATGTATCTGTCTATAGCTGTTCTGACATCTTCTGCTGTATCTTTTTCAAAAATATACGATTCTGGTAAATTATACGTTCCAAAAAGAGCATTCCTCGGTTCTGTTTCATCAGATATAACCCCTGGTTTTGAAAATTGTAATACATCTATTTTATTGTAGTTTTCTATCTGGAGCGTTACATGATAAGTATCATCGCTATTTTTACTAACAATCGCAACATTATCTATAAACTCTGGAATTCCTCCGAGTCCTCCATAATCTCGAATTGATTCTCCAGTCACATCATAAAACGTCAATGGTACAAGATAAGATTTATTCGCTTCTATGCCAGATGTATTCGTTTCTGTCTTTGATACATCTTCTTCTGTTTTTGCAAACGCATCTAGTCCAGACGCCCCGAGCACCATACTTGCACTTAGAGTAAACGCTAATAATTTTTTTATTATTTTCATATTTTTCTCCATTCGCAAAAAGGGCTGCTGCACCCACGCACAGAATAACTATCCGAGGTGCCTGACACCCTTAAATTTTTATTAACATTGTTGCTTCCTGTGTCTTCCGCAAATGCGGTTGTCGGGACTAGAGTCAGGACCATCGCTGCGGATAATGCAAAGGTTAGTATTCGTTTTACTATTTGCTTCATTCCTTTTTCTTCCTCCTCTTTTTTTGTAACAAAACTGTCACTTTTTATTGTGGTTTTGCAAATCTGATCGATATAGCCACTTACTGTTAGTTGTATTTATCCTCTTCGAGTATCATCCATCCTCTCCTAACCACTTTCTGTCCTGTGGACTAATAATTTTTTAGTTACGATATATATACTCTTAGATAGTTACATCTAACCGTTGTTTTAAAGTTACCATATTATTTCACCCAACGTCAATACTGTATTTGCACCTATTTGTTGCCTGAATAGCAACAAATTTCCTGTTTTTTCTTATGTTTTTGTTGCTATTCAGGCAATTTTATGTGTAAAAACGCCGTTATTGATAGTATTTTATCAATAACGGCGTCTTATCGAGTTTTTTTCTTATTTCGTTTCCTATTATGAGAAAATGATAAAATTTCTCATTTTTATTTACGCGAACAACGAGCCAAAGTCCACGCTTGCGTGAGACTTTGGCGACTGTCGCGATAACGAGCAAAACTCGTGAAACGTGTTTTGACTCGTTTTATACCCAAAAATATAATAGTGCAGTACTTTCCGGCATATGTACTAACCCTACACTACAGGTAACTGTAACCGGTACAACTCCCATCGTACCAACTCCCGTCCATTTGTGGATTTTACATGCTTCCATTGGAATTCTTACAATGTTATTTACTATATCAACAGTCTCAAGGACTTCGTCATGCTCATACTTTAACGTTTTCAGTTTACCTACCATTGTTTCACCGCTGACTCTTGAATGTGCTGACATATCTTTTACTTTTAATTCCAGATAGCTTTCTCCTTTATCCTGAACGATTTCTGCTGTTTCTTCAAATCCTCGCATCGCCATAGAGTCTCTGCTCTGTCCCGGCTTCTTATTCATGCGGTAAAGTCGGAATACGACCGGATGTCTTTCACACTTCTGTAAGTTGTTCTGTATCTCCTGATTCAGTTCATTCTCTTTTCTTTTGTAGACCGATTTCTTTTCTGCATGAGCATTGATCATCAATTCCAGCATATGAATGTCGATGTCTTCCACCATAACATCTATCGTTTCTTCTATCTCCTCCGGTCTCGCACCAATTTCTTCCAGATATTTCTGAAGATTCTCGTATAACCTCACATACCGATCCAGCCATTCCTGACCTTCTACAGTGAATTCCAATGCTTCTGTCAAGATTCCTCTTTCGATACAATTTTTAAAAAATCGGTTTACCGTTGAACGGTTCACATGATAATATTCTGCGATACTTCCTTGTGCCCCACGTTTCTTTTCCACTCTGGAAAGTCCCTGTAAATATTTTAATTGAAGCATTGTAGGCCTGTTCTGTCGTTTCAGATGTTCACCTTTTTCCATATTGTCTCTTATCTCCTTCTTTACCATACATGAATGTTCAATTCCCGACAATCGATCTGCAGTGGTTTTTGGTCAAAACGGGTAATAGCAATGATTGCCACTGCTTCTGTGATCGGGATACCCGTATTGGCATTGTAGGTAAAAATATCTGTCGGGAGCTGATAAACATCTTTTTCTTTTTTGGCCTGTATCCACTCTTCCTCTCTTCGATACCACACAAACCCCAGTGATTCCTCTTTTTTTGTTCGAAGTAGAAAGCAGTTCTCAGACTTCTTAATTTTTAAAATAGCAGAATGTTCCAGTTTCTCATACTCAGCTGCAAGGAATCTCGGATTACGTCTTTCCGGTTCATAAAGTCCAAATGCCATCGGAAATTCTCCATCCCCGTAAAAGGTATACAGATCCATATCATCGTAAACTCTGTCATATACATCTCCGTACTGAAGGAAGTGTTCGATTCCTTTTAATCCTTCTGGACTGATATAGTGTTCTACACGACATGCATCTTCCTGTGCCCGTTCCTGATCCATCCCACTTACCATCTGGAAAAACTGCGTGAGTTTCTCATGTCTGGCCAAACAGTCCATACCTTCCAGTTTTCCTTTTTCTGTTAATTCCAGATTATTGTTTTCCGGTTCATATAAAAAACCTTTTGTTACCAGGCTTCGTACCAGTCCTGCAGCCTCGTATCCGGTTATTCCTGTTGTTCTGGCATATTCCTTTGATGTAATCTGTCTGCCCTGTCTCCATTTCCGATAGACATACTCCAGAAGGTCTTCTTCCAGTTCTCCTCTGGCTTTTGCAGTATCAATATTTCTGTTTTCTGTTTTTTTATCCGCCATTACTTCACTCTCTGTGTTCTTGTTTTCCTCTTTTGCTTCTGGTCAGTTACTTCAAACCATGGTTTTCCCCATTATATTGTTCTTTTTTTAAGTTTGTCAATGCATTTTACCTGTTAATCATCCGTTTCCTTTAATTTTGTCTGGTCTGTTGTCTGGGTATCGATACATATCGCATGAACAGCAAACCGTTTGCTGTATCCATTCCCGGTACAGGTGGACAGCGTCAGGATCTTGTTCGTTGACTTTGGTCTGATCCCGGTATCAAAATCCGAGTCTTTTACCATCTCGTCAATAAACGTCTGGTATTCTTCCCCCGGCTGATAACCGACTTTATATACATTGCCGCCATTCACCGCATCCTCATAGGAGAAGATCTGATAGCGGTAGGCAGTGCTTTCGGTATAGACCGTAAAGTACTGGTTCTTTTTCCAGAAGCCTTCATCCTTGTATTTCTTCAGACTGCCGAACATACTGCCATTGTTCATGTTGTGTCCGTAAATGATGTTATAAAGGTCGGAAAAATCTGACTGATTCAGTCCTTCCAGAAAGATACTTCCGGCGATATGCTTATTGCCATGGATATCTTTGCGCAGATATTTTTCGTTGTCCCCGGAGTGCACGATAGGATAGTTGATACCAAGCTCATTCTGATCGTCGAACCGTATCCAGCCGATGCCGTCCGGGTTTTCTGTTTTTAACTGGTCAAATTCGACTTTAATGTCGGTGCTCCACCAGTCTTTTTCTTCTGCTTCCCGTCATCTGGTTCGGATTCATCACTGACATATTCTTCGGCAAGTTTTTCATAATCTTTCGTCGACTGCCATCGATCAATATACGGCGGCAGAATATTCCACAATGCCACACCTATCAGAATTACAGCCAGAAAAATCCATATCAGCCATCTATAAGAATTCTTTTTCCTCATGTCACGCTCCCGCTCTTGTTAGTTCTATCAAACTGCTATTGTCATTATGGAATGCACCGCCAGAAATGTCAATCCTTTTCTTCGCACTGTTTATCCATTGGAACTGCCAGCCAGTGTTTCTGATTCATGTACTTTGCCGGAGCAAGGTGATACATTTCGATATAATTGCTTATCATATCCGACTCTGCCTGAACTTCCATGATTAACATTGCAAATTCTGAATTTCATCTCTGGTTGGCATTACACGCAGTGCCCCTTTTCTTGTTGTAATCACAGATGCTGCCGCATTTGCAAAAGTCAGCATTTCCTTCAGGTTTTCTTCCTCTAAACCTTCCATTCCGTGTTCACAGATATAATGTAATACACAACCACAAAATGTATCTCCTGCTCCTGTCGTCTCAATTGTATTCTTCTGAAGGAACGGTTTTACTTCTACCATCGTTCCGTTATAGTATGCACGACTTCCTTCTTTTCCCATAGATACAAGGATCAGCGGAATCTGATATCTTTCTCTAATCCAATTTACCCCTGCCGTATAGTCTTCTTCACCTGTCAGCCATTGGATTTCATTGTCTGAAATTTTCAGAATCTGACAATGTGCTAATCCATACAATACCTGTTCCTTTGCCTCATCCAAAGAGTTCCAAAGTGGTGGACGTAAGTTCGGATCAAAGGAAATAACTGCACCGGATTCTTCTGCAATACGGATTGCTTCTTTTGTTGCTTCGCGCACTCCTCCATGTGTCATGGACAACGTTCCGAAATGGAAGATTTTTGTTTCTTTAATAAGTTCTGCCTGAACCTCTTCTTTATTCAGCATCATATCCGCTCCCGGATTACGATAAAACGAAAAATCTCTGTCTCCATCCGGATAAGTATGTACCATAGCAAGTGTCGTATGGATTTCCTTATCTGTACATAATCCACCTGCATCAATCCCTGCTTCTGTTATCGCATCTCTCAGCTGTTCTCCGAAAAAGTCTTCCCCTACTTTTCCGATAAATGCCGTCTTATGTCCGAGTTTCGTCAGCATTGCAAGTACATTGCATGGCGCTCCTCCCGGATTTGCCTCAAAAAGTGGATTTCCCTGATTACTTTTTCCATTTTCTGTGAAATCAATTAACAATTCTCCAAGTGCCACTACATCATATTTTTTCATTATATTCTCCATTCTGCCTCCAAAAATGACATTGCTTTTTCCATAAAATTCCTATTTTTTCACGCACCATCTGTACTGATAAGGATTCATCCATACCGAATTTATTTCCAGTTTTTCTCCTGTAAATAAATCCTCATATTCACCTTCCAGACAATTCAGCCATGCATTCTGTCCATATTCGGAAAAATTAGCCAGACAGATTAATTCTTCATTTCCTGCTGTTCTTCTAATCGCAAAAACCGCATAATTTCCTGTATCCCAGGTAGAAATACCGGCAGTTTCTCCAAAGCAATTTTCCTGACGCCGTATTTCTTCCATCTGCTTCAGACCATTCCAGATGTCGTACTGTACTGTACCCGCTTTTTTTCTCTTGTCTGCATTGTCCCACTGGAACGGACTGCGGTGCAGATACCTGCTATCCGCAGCAATATCTGGATTTTTCTTATAATCATAATCATTTACCTGACCAATCTCGTCCCCGGATGAAAGCATTACAAATCCTTCCATACTCATACATGCCGCATGCATCATGAGCACTCTTTGGATTCCTTGTTTCACCTGTTCTAAATCCCCTTCAAATCCACCTTTTTCAATTCCGCACAAACTCGCAGTTGTTCCACAGCTTCTGGCATCTTTCGTCGCTGGATCGTAATTATATAATTCTCCTCGCGCAAAGCTATATGGATAAGTACCTTCAAAGAAATGATACAAATATTCTTTGTGCCGGATTGGGTTTATTTCCAGCTTTTTCTCCTGTTCTTCATCCAGTCCCCAGCCAATATCATCATGACAGCGAAGGTAATTGACAAAATAGCAATTCTTCGGAAGGCTGTGAATCACATCCATCTGGTGTTTCAACATCCTTGTGTCCCTCGTAGCCAGTGCTGCCCACAGAT
>ENA-OQNN01001192-OQNN01001192.1-human-gut-metagenome-genome-assembly--contig:-NODE-1192-length-19200-cov-3.987941_pt1 | contig 19200 bp, 12 predicted proteins | sample MGYA00242624_ERZ504870 | MGnify/ENA primary metagenome ERZ504870 (study PRJEB26092, sample SAMD00036379) | human gut metagenome | host: Homo sapiens | study: EMG produced TPA metagenomics assembly of... | reverse complement strand
TTCCACAGAGCCGTAACGGGCTTCCAGCTTCTCCAATAAATCGCTGATGCTGCCACGGCCTACATGAATTTGTTCACCATCAGCAAACACAGTAGGAACGGCCTGCACCTTCATACGGTTCACTTCATCCTCATTGATAGCCCCATCCACTGCCTCATGACGTATCTGATGATTCAGAACCACCATCACATTCAGAGTCTGGACCACATCGGGACAATTGGTACAGGTCAGAGACAAATAGGTGGTCAGATTAATGGGCCCCCGCAATGCCTTGATACGTCTGGTAATAAACTCGTCCGGAAAATTCTTTCCTTTGCCGTCAGCATTCAGAACAGCCATCAACAAAGAAGTAAATTCATGACCACCAGGTACGGCACGAAATGTGATTCCCGTATCCTTTCCTTCTTTTAAAAGGATAAACTTCAGCCCTTCACTATCCTGCAACCGACAGGAAAGTTTATCCGAACAGGAAGCCACTTCTTCCAACAAGTCCACCAACTCGGCACGACTTTCGTGCTGAGGGTGGACAAAGATGTCAAAAGTATAGTGCGCTTCCAATTGGGCAAAAAGACCTTTTAACTGATCTTTTATCGCACTATCTAACATGAGTTCTATACTTTAAATTTTACCTACCAAATCAATACTCGGTTTCAAGGTCTCAGCACCTTTCTTCCATTTAGCAGGACAAACCTCACCATCATGAGTGGCTACAAACTGGGCAGCTTCTACCTTACGAAGAAGTTCATCAGCATTACGCCCGATACTGTTGTCCTGAATTTCAGCTAATTTGATCTTGCCTTCGGGATTCACTACAAAAGTACCACGATAAGCCATACCGTCTTCTTCAATCATCACACCAAATGCACGCGACAAAGCACCTGTAGGATCTGCCAACATCGGATAAGTGATTTTGCGGATGCTTTCAGACGCATCATGCCATGCTTTATGAACGAAATGTGAATCGGTGCTTACAGAATATACTTCCACTCCCATTGCTTTGAACTGATTATACTTTTCAGCAATATCTACAAGTTCGGTAGGGCATACAAACGTAAAGTCAGCAGGATAGAAGAAGAAAATAGCCCATTTACCTTCAATATCTTTATTAGTTACGGTTTTAAACTCTCCATTATGGAATGCCTGAACTTTAAATTCAGGAACTTGTGAATTAATAATTGGTTCCATACTCTTTTTATTTTTAAATTAAAACTGATTTTTAAATTGTAATTATTACATTTGCAAAGATAACCGACTTCAGCACCTTCCACAATACCTAATTATTAGGATTGTATAGAACAAGATTCACCATAAATAGGTATTGGATAAACGATTTTTTTAATCGAATTTTGCATGGAGTTAAAAGGATGCTAAATATTTTAACAACAATAGTTTATATTAGAATAATTATTTAAAAGTACATGTAGTATGAAAATAGAAAAAATTATAGCCCGCGAGATATTAGACTCACGTGGTAATCCCACAGTAGAAGTCGATGTTACATTAGAATCAGGAATCACAGGTCGTGCATCGGTTCCGTCAGGAGCATCAACCGGAGAACACGAAGCATTAGAACTACGCGATGGTGACAAAACTCGCTATAATGGAAAAGGAACCTTAAAAGCTGTAGCCAATGTAAACACAATCATTGCCCCGGCGCTAATTGGTTGCTCAGCACTGGAACAACGTGCCATTGATAAAAAAATGTTAGCATTAGATGGTACTCCCACTAAATCCAAACTCGGGGCCAATGCCATTTTAGGCGTATCGCTAGCAGTAGCAAAAGCAGCCGCAAACTATCTGGATATACCTTTATATAGATACATAGGTGGGACGAATACATACGTAATGCCGATTCCAATGATGAATATCATCAATGGGGTTCACATAGTGATGCTCCCATTGCTTTTCAAGAATTTATGATTCGTCCTGTAGGTGCTCCATCTTTCCACGAAGGTTTACGCATGGGAGCCGAAGTATTCCATGCGCTGAAAAAAGTATTGCATGACCGCGGTCTGAGCACTGCCGTAGGCGATGAAGGTGGTTTTGCTCCTGCCTTGAACGGAACCGAGGATGCCATTGAGTCTATTCTGGCAGCCATCAAGAATGCAGGTTATGAACCGGGTAAAGATGTCATGATTGGTATGGACTGTGCTTCTTCTGAATTCTATAAGAATGGCGTTTATGACTATACGATTTTTGAAGGAGAAACAGGCAAAAAACGTACGACTGACGAGCAAATTAATTATCTGGAAGAATTGATTAATAAGTATCCTATCGATTCTATTGAGGACGGTATGAGTGAAAATGACTGGGAAGGGTGGAAGAAGCTGACCGAACGTATAGGCAACCGTTGCCAACTGGTAGGTGATGACTTGTTCGTAACCAATGTAGAATTCCTTTCAAAAGGTATTGCACAAGGATGCGCCAACTCTATCCTGATCAAAGTCAATCAAATAGGTTCTTTAAGTGAAACACTGGATGCTATTGAAATGGCTCATCGTCATGGATATACCACTGTTACTTCCCACCGCTCAGGAGAAACGGAAGACGCAACCATTGCAGACATTGCCTTAGCTACCAATAGTGGACAAATCAAAACAGGCTCATTGAGCCGGAGCGACCGCATGGCAAAATACAACCAGTTACTCCGTATTGAAGAGGAACTGGGTAATTTGGCCGTATATGGTTACAAACGAATCAAATAATTGGATCTTTTGTACATTTATGTAATCGGATAGCGTCTTTGAGAAAAGGCGCTATTTTTTTTGGATATTGCTTTCCGATGACATTCTTAAAAAAAATATAAAAGCCTCCTGTCTTCTGTCTGTCCTTTAAAGGTTTTATGTACTTTTGTACCGCTTTAAACAAAAAACAATCAATAAAAATGGACGATTCAATACCACGAACGTGCAATAGTATTAACTGATCCGACAGGGCAATCACTACTCTGAATGCCTCTGAACGGATATAAATGAACGAAAGGAGGCAATAAGATGAGAAAATATCTTTATTGTGAAAATGGCTTTGTAGAAAAGCCACAATGGATGCCAAACTGCTGGGTGAATGTAGAATGCCCCGACCAAAGTGATTTTGAGTTTCTGACTAAAGAATTAAAAGTCCCCGAAGCTTTTTTAGAGGACATCGCCGATATGGATGAACGTCCACGAACGGATACGGAAGACAACTGGCTACTGACCATTATCCGAATCCCCCTGCAACAACAGGGAAGCATCCCTTATATCACTATCCCTATCGGTATCATTACAAATAATGAAATCATTGTTACCGTGTGTTATCACTCCACTGAAATGATTCCTGATTTCATTGACCACACCCGACGTAAAGGAATCATTGTGCCTAATAAATTTGAACTGATTTTACGGTTAATTTACTCATCTGCCGTATGGTTCTTGAAATATCTGAAACAAATAAACAATGATGTAGCTGCCGCAGAAAAAGAATTGGAAAGGAGCATACGTAATGAGGACCTGCTAAGATTGATGAAACTACAAAAAACATTGGTTTATTTCAATACGTCCATTCGTGGAAATGAGGTGATGGTAGGTAAATTGCAAAGTATCTTCCAGGAAAAAGATTATCAAAACCGCGATTTGGTAGAAGATGTAGTCATTGAATTAAAACAAGCATATAACACGGTAAATATCTACAGTGATATCTTAACCGGAACCATGGACGCATTTGCTTCCATCATATCCAATAATGTGAACACCATCATGAAACGCATGACCAGTATTTCCATCATTCTGATGGTACCCACATTAATAGCTAGTTTCTATGGAATGAACGTAGATGTACATGTAGATGCATTACCACATGCTTTTAGTTTTATTATTTTGGCGTCCATCACATTGTCTGCGTTGGCCTTTGTTATTTTCAGGAAGATAAAGTGGTTCTAAAAAATCCTGTAACAATATCATATGACCTGTCATTCACGACAACAGGTCATATGATAAAACTGATAAAACTCTTTTCGCCCCCTAATCTTATGACAAAGAGATTCAATTTACTCTTGATTTCTTTCTCCAAATACGTTTTATCCATAAATAGTATCCTGTTAATGGCAAGGTGGCTCCTATCAAAGCTGCTATAAACGTCAGTAAACGAGTAAGCATACCGCCCCAACTACCAACATGTACAGAATAGATCCATCCGCGAATCTTTCCAGCCTTCTCAGCATCTTTATATAAAACTACCTCATCAATCTCACCACTATGAGGATTGAATTTATAACGGTCGGAAGCACGTTGATTACCAAAGGTATTGAAAGAAACATTTGCTACCCCATCTGATAAGGTTATCTGTTTGTAACCGGGATTATTTAGGGCTAATTGTTCATAAACTTGTTGCCAACAAACATAGGACGAAGAATGAGAAACATTCTTTCCAGGTTGATCACTACCTCTACCACCACGCAGAGTCACCCCACTATGTGTACCTCCCTGTTGTACTTCCACGCCAAACACTTTATAGAAACCTGTCCGCTACCATCCAAAAGACCATGTTAACCCGGTAAGGGCCATAGCCAATAAAAAAAACAGCGCATACATTCCACCTGCAACATGCAGGTCATACCAAAATCTTCTAAAGCCCCTGCCGACAGATATTCTTAAACTATTTTTCAAGGCTTTTCGTGTACGAGGCCACCAGATAACGATACCCGATATCAAAACCACGACAAACAACAGGGTGCTGACACCTACAATCATTTTTCCCCAAAAGACTCCGCCATCCGCTTTCATACTGTCCAACAGCCAGCGATGCAGCCTGAACATAGTCACAAAAAATGCAGGACGTTCATATTTACCTTTAATCTCACCAGTATATTGATCCACATACATAGAAGCACGACGAGGCTTGGACAGATTCACCTGCCAAGCGCGTTCCGGGTCAGAAAAAACACTGATTCCTATCACAAACACACTGTCGGGTAACGTGAGTTCTACCTCTTCTAATAATCGATCAACAGGAAGTGGAACTGTCTCTACCTTTTTTACATAATAGAGTTCATGCCTAGCCAGTTCCATCACTTCATTTTCAAAAACCAGCATAGCTCCCGAGAAGCAAATCAAGGTAATGATTAACCCGAAAGGAACAGAAAGCCAAAGATGTATTTGGCGAAATATTTTCTTCATAAAATCTTCAATACAATTCATAAAAAGAGTCTGCATAAGCACATACTGCCCGCAGACTCCCACTATATTATTACAATACTCAGTTCTGAGGTTGCAGTTTACCGACGCCACTGATTTGTGTCGCTTCTATAGAAACACCCTTTGTCGCTACCGCACCAACCGGATCTATTTTATAAATAGACGGATATCCTTCTGTTGTAGTTACAGCCATATAGGCATATCCATTCTCCACATACGGAGTATTACCAAAGCCAGAGATCAAATCGGCAGAAGGCAAGCCGGTTACATAAGTAAGTTTTCCGGTTTCTCCTTTATATATCGCTAACTGATTAGCTGTGAAACCAGTTTCAGTCAAGGAACGATCATACATCAACAACAAGAAATAATCTCCCGTAATATGCCAACAACGAATGAAAGATTTACCTCCGGTCTGCGCTTCGATACTATAATAATAATCAGGATCAAACTCTTCTGTTCCAGCCTTTATACGTACGACTCCAGCATCCAAGGTAGTCTGTTGCCGTTTATCAGCCATTGTTTTGGCATAACTAGGAGAAAATACATAAATATCACCATTATCTGCCGCCCAAATAGTTTGGTAATATTGAGACTTCATTCGCCCACAAGCATAGCTGATTTTATCAGTCTCAATAATCTTTTTAGTAGTCAGCGTTTCATTATCAAAAATAGCGACCCAGCATTTGTTGGGATATTGCGTCCATTGCAATTCGCCTTTTTTATAACTGCTGCTGTTGGAACCACCGTCTTCTGTCTTTACCAAATCATCATTGCCAGGAAGTATCCATTTTCCCCCGTCAGTGGCCGATCCATATTGACTTAACCCCATTGGAATAGCAGCGCTATACAGCTTATTATTTTGTTCCAATATGCCGGCCAATGTTACATATTCTCCATTTCCCAAGAAGTTCTCGGACATATAAGCCTTATTTTGAGTATCATTCGTTGTAAATGTTTCAGCAGATACATCCAAATAAGAAAGCAAAAACATTTTTGGTAAATATCCATTCTCATCAGCATACGCAGTGGGTCCGTCACCGGTAGACGAGGTCATGATATATTTATCATAAATACCGTAAGTAGTAAATCTCTTTACGGCAAACTCCCCCGAACGAGCCTTTACTTCATTATTTGAATCCATGATATAAGAACGGGTCGTACCTGCATTCCCTTGATTATAAGTCAGTGCATAAAGATATTGATTCTTGTAAAACACCCATTGAGTTGCGCCATCATTCACAAGACCATTATTCACTGTAGAAACAGTGCCTTTATCCAACGTTTCAGAAGTAAGCAGTACATTCGTTGTATTTCCAGACGCTGTGACCGAAGATGCAATAACATACTCACCTTTAGCCTCGGTACCCGAACCGTAATCCGGCTCATTATCCGTACATGCACTCAACACCATTCCTACTATGGCAATAGCAACAAATCCATTCAAAAAGAAAACTTTCTTCATTTTATTCTTCTATTTAATTTAAAATCCAATTAATTATAAACTTTTTCCAATTCTTTAATTACCGAAACAAACACGCAGTTTACCATAAAAAGCCCGACCGGCCTTCTGAAGACTAAAATTATCATATAACTTCTCATCTGTGAAGTTACGACATTCCAATGATACGTTATATCGTCCTTTTTGCAAACTATAAGAAAGGGATATATTGTGTGAGAATTGATCAGGTACCACATAGTCCCCCTTATTTGAGCCTATTCGGGAAGAATAATAAGTAAAGCTATGCAGATATTGATTATCATAAGACACTGTCAACATATTGCCTTTCCTTCCTAAATCCCGCCAATAAAAAGTAACATCCGAATCAGCAAACATATAAGGCAGGTTCGGCATCCGTTCTTTATAAGCCAAATTTTCCGCACTGCTGGAAATAGATGTTTTCATATTGTCGCGTACATCCATTTTAGTAAAATTACCTCCTATACTCACCCAATTGCCAAAACCGTAACGAGCAGAAACAGTATATCCTTTCGTCAATACTTTACCGTAATTAATATATTTCGCAGCATATTTACCACCACTCAAATCCGCAATATTACGCTGAATATAATCTTTCGTATTCCGATAAATCACTCCACCTTCCATATATACAGAATGCCTGCCAAATGTTCTGTTATAGCTCAAATTAAAATTCAAATTATCACTACTCTCAGGTTTTATACTGATATCTCCCATTTCCAAATCCTCATCTCCAAACATTTCTTCAATAGTAGGCAGACGATATGCTTTTTCGTATGACAATTTTGCCTGCAAACCGGATAGAATGAAATAAGTTCCCGCAGCTCCATACCCTATGGAATTCATGTTTCGGGTAGTACGGACATAATCATCCTGATTCGTAGTCGTAGCCATAGGACCTGCTACATACAAACTATAATATTTTCCAAACACTGAGAGGTTCCAATTATCAGACGGCATCAACCGATAGGATAATCCGGAGATATTCTTATGGGTTTCTTTAGCGATGGCATCCTCCGATTCCACCTTAGCCAATAAAGAAGTATTAGAACGGCGAAAAGTATTCAACACATGATTAAAGGTCAGCATGTGTATTTTCGCCAGACGGTAATTAACAGTTAATGTTCCATTCCAATTGTTATTATCCGCCCGTGAATATTGATTGGATTGTTCACCGGGTGAGTTCATTAATTTCCTATCACCCAACCAATTGTACTTATATGAAGCTGTATCTATATTTGCCGTTGCATTTTTATTATAATTGGCAGTCAATGCCACATTCAGACCTTTGATTAATAAGTCACGCTTATTATACTCCAATGACGGCATCAACGAATGTCCTTTACGATGTTTTTCCCCATAAACTATTTCCTGACGTACTCCGGTCTGTATCTCCTTATACATATGTGAATAAGTAAAGCCCAACATCAATCTGTCTGCCCATTTCTTATCCACAATGCCAATCTTACCTATAACCGCCTCATTATGATAGGTATCATTAAAGCGCTTGACACGTACCCTTTTATCTTTATCAATTCTTCCGGTTTCAAAGTCCTCTACCGGTGCATCCACATGATAATCATTATCCGAATAGTTTTGGAAAGCATTTATTTCATAAGTAAAGCCATTTTTGAAAGTTTGTCCGAAATTCACATACGATTTATGCGTATTGAACGACCCGTATGAATAGGAGCCATCCAAAAACCAATTACGTCTCTTCTTATTGGTTACAATATTGATAACACCACCTATAGCATCCGTGCCAAATCCTACAGGAACCACCCCTTTATACACTTCAATCCTATCTGCAAAATTCACAGGAATATTATTTAAGCCAAAAGAACTCCCTACTCCCTCCTGAGGTACACCGTCAATAAATATCTTCACATGTTTGCCACTGAAACCATCCAACATCAATTGCATATCCGAACCTACCCCACCTGACTCACGGAGTTTCATTCCCGGAGCTTTAGCCAAAGCATCACTCAGATTTTTGGTAGAATTCTGGAACTCTTTTGTATCTACAGCTATCGCATTGAATGCGGAACGTTTCACACGGGAAACCCCGTTAGATACCACTACAACTTCATCCAATTCTGTCACTGACGGGGCAATCATTACATTCATCTTAATCCTTTCTCCATGAACTAAAGTTATGGGCTTTTCTATAGTCTCATATCCTATAGCCGAAACAACCAGTGTATATTTCCCTGCCGGTGCATGAAGATGATAGATACCTTCTTCATTCGTTGTACAGCCATAAGTTGTACCCTTCAAATATACGGTCGCAAAATCTACGACTTCCTGTTTTTCTTTGGATATCACTTTACCGGATACCATTATCTTAGGTTGTGCAAAGATAGATATCGCTCCGATTATTAAAAAAAGGGATCCTAAACTAATCCTTTGTAACTGTCTTCTTACCATGAATGCCTATAATTCTAAATTCTTAATTTTTGGGAATGCAAAGTTCTATAAAAAGAAAGGGGGAAACAATCACCTGATATCGGTAATCTTTTCCCCCATTTTACAGAATATATATACTACGCAATAGCTCTTTATAGGTATTTATGCAATAAACACGCTATCGGGTCTAGTTCCGGAAATCAAACCATAGCTTCATTCTAAAGCCATCATCCCCTTTATTAATTTTAATATAAGAAGCCTCTCCTCCTGTCCCCTGAGAGTTGACAGCCGGAATTTCAAATAAGAACGAAAGGTCTCCAGCAGGATATTCCTTTACTGATATTCCACGGCTTTCACGGTCACGCTGCTCCTCCGGAGTGAAGACGCGAAAGAAAATACCGTCAGTTTCCGAATAAACTGTCATCGGTGTTGTCTTTGATTGGAGTGTTGCCCAATAGAGATCTGCATGATACCCTTTGAATTCCGGATAAATAAGCTGATGATAATATTCTCCCGTCACCGTATTGTTGTAGTCCTTCTGCCAAATACCATAATTCGTTCCTTCGATACGGTTCTTCCATACCCGGTAAGGACCTTTGCCTAACCAACGCATCCCACTGATGTTCTTTTCAGGAAAAGAGAATGAAAAACCGAAATTAAGAACCGGACGGTCAAAGTATACACCGTCAAACTTGTTCTTTGCTCTGTAATTCAGCACTAATGCATCCATTCCAAGCAATCCGTCAGGTGCCATTCTCCAGACAATGGAGTCGGCCGCACCTTTATATTTTACGGTATAAATGGCAGTATCACCTTGCATCTTTAGGTTAGCAGAACAGAAAAGCATCTTCATCCCGACCGGGAGAGGACCATCAGACAATGGTATGATCTTGCTACCGTTCTTCACTTCTACCAAATTACCATTCGCTTTGTTGAATGTTGCTGTAACTCCATTCGCTATCAGTGTAACACTATTGTCGTCTGTCTGATATCTGGCAGTAGCAGTTGTTGTCGGTTGTAAATACCTGTATTCTATAAAGTACTTACGGTTATTCTTGATAGGAAACGTCCAATTACATATCATATCTCCCGCTACATTGTAGGCTTCCAATTCCAAGATGTCTCCATTGAAGAATTTCTCAGGCAAATCAAAGTGGGCTATCCCCTTCTCGCCAGGCTGAATCGCAGGTAACAGTACGCCGCCCTCCGCTAAGCAGATGGGGCTGTCGGACACCTGTGGAATAGGTAAACGCATTACCTTCCACTTCATCCGGCATTCGCTTAAGTTGCTGAATAAGTAATCGTTAGTTACATAAAAATCTCCTTTGAAAGAAGAAGTTATTTTTAATGGATGTATTTGAATGGGTGACCATACCTCCCGAACAGTATAAAAACTGCCTTCTTTTTCGCGATTTGCCCCCACAATACCATCGGGAGCATTAGGACCGTAAGTGTCCATTTGTCCGGTATCTGTACGGCGGACAGCTTCATCCACATATGCCCACAGGAAGCCACCGGCAAAAAGTGGATTTGCCTTAAACTTTGACCATAGTCCTTTGAGGCCTGCACCCTGTCCACGGTCATAGAGGCCATGCAGGAACTCCGTCATCATAAAAACCTTATGCCCGCGTTCCAACCGATACATGTTATCCGTACCATTAGGGTAATGACGTGTATCCAAGCCATTGAAATCCGCCCACGGATGAATGACGTGACGTTTCTGCGGATCATAGTCGGCAAAACGATTGTCAACAGCAGTATTCCATCCTCCTTCGTTACCATTTGCCCAAACAAAGATACACGGGTGATTCACATCACGAAATATCATCTCAGGCAGTAACTTTTCTGCTATTTCAGTGCTATAGCTATTCTGCCAACCACATAATTCATTGAGATAAAGAAGACCTATGGAATCACACGCCTCTAAAAAATGAGTATCTGGTGGATAATGTGAACGCACGGCATTCATATTCATCTGCTTAATGAGCAAAGCATCCTTCAGACTGAGTTCCCGGCTGATTGTCCTACCTGTTTCCGGATCAAAGCAATGACGGTTAATCCCCTTCACTAAAAGACGAGTACCGTTCAGATATACGCCATCTTCAGGACGGAATTCAATGGTACGGAATCCTATGCGCTCCGTAATCTCGTGCACAACATCTCCTGTTGTGGAAAGAAGACGCATCGTGAGTCGGTAAAGGTTGGGATGTTCAGGATCCCATGTCCTGATATTGTTCCAATGTGTGGTAAGTATCTGTTTCTCTTCCGTCGAAAGCCCGCATACCTGCCGCCCTATAGGAAGCTGTGAATCACAGGAAATGAGCGACAGTTCCAATTGTTGTCCTTTGGAAATATTTTTCAAATATACATCTGTGTGCAACGTACCGTCAGCACGGGCATCCACCGCTATATGTTCTATTTGCGTGCGAGGCTTTGCCGTCAGATATACAGGACGATAGATACCTCCGAAAAGCCACCAGTCAGCCCGGCGCTCCGCTGCATTAACTGATTTATCAGCCGACTGCTTCTTCACCGTCACTTCCATCAAATTCGTTTTCCCGAATTTCAGTCTGTCCGTGATATCATAAGAAAAACGATAGAATGATCCCTGATGAACAGGGCCAGCGATGACATCGTTGATTTTCACTTCAGCATCAGTCATAACACCTTCAAATACAATACTTATCTGTTTGCCTTTCCAAGTGTCCGGAACATCAAAACAATGACGATAGATGCCGTATTCATCGCAAAAATCATGTTCCCTGTAGGCATCATATTGCTTTTCTTTCTCGTGTTCCTTATAAATATAATAGCGCCCGTAGGTATAGCCTCCAAAACCTTGCTGTTCCCAGCAAGACGGAACATCTATCTTGCTCCACTTTTGAGAGTTCATACCTGAAGAGCACCAGAAATTCCACTTCACAGTATGATCCGGTCCTGTACCGGAAAGATACCTCACTTCTGTCTGTTGAGCTTTTGTCGTGCAAAAGCATAATAAAATAATGAACAGTCCAATAATTTTCTTCATACAATTCATGCTACATTAATAGGTTGGTTGAACTGGAAATACATAGAACATTCTGTCTGGTTTGAAATCAATCATCCATTGATCTATCAGGACATGATCATCCAAAGCAGTGATGGATAAAGTATGCTTTCCTTTCGTCAATTGATGACCAGTTTCACGAACAGCCTGTCCACGGAGTACATTCTGTTTCCATCCTTCCGAACGAAACGGCTCTTTAATAGAACATATCCGAGGCTTTTCACCATCTATACTAACACTGAAACGAATATCTCCTTTATCATTAGGTTGTGTCGGGATTACGGCAGTGCGCAGTATCGCCTCTCCATCCCATAAACAATCAAACTCAAAAGTAATTGACTTTCCCTTTGGTACGGAAACAGCATTCATACTATGTCCCAATGATTGAATCGTCACGACCCCTTTGGATGCGCTTGTATAATCGCAAGCATTAGAAACAATACAATGATCCTTAGCCACTTCCTCCAAAGGTAACGATTTTGGTCTTCTAAAAGAAGCATATTTCTCTATTTCCTTATCTGTCAGCCATATGGGAATTTTAGGCGGATAGAACACATATAAATCCCGCGGATTATGGCACATGGAGTATTTCCATTTGCCATCTGCCAGTTCATTGTTATAGTAATCTGTCAAATCGCGGATTTCCTGGTAAGCTTTAATGCTTTTGGCACAGGCAGCCATTAATTGACTTTCGCGGGTCCATAAAGTCGTGTCGCAGCTTCCCGGAGAGATGCAACGTGCTCTTTGTGCCTCCAGCATCTTTGTGCTCATGGCAGCAGCGCCAAATACAGGATACTTAATTTGGGCAAAGAAAGCATCTTTGCGTTCCTGAGGAATCATTGGTTCCACTTCCGATAAAATCTCTTTAATGGCTTCATAGGATTCCAGATAACGATCCAGTTCGCCGCCGAATTCGGTTAAGCTAAAGTCCGTATTTTTAACCGGAGACCAGCCTTTGGTATATTTTTTCTTGTCCAGCTCCACTTGGTTCCAACCCATAAATTCCGGTTTACGGATGCCGCACAGGCGATAAAACTCTAACATGGCAGGCAATAATTTTTCTCCTGCTTCTTTGCCAAATTCGCGGCAAAGCCAGCTCTTCTGATGCTCCACAAGAGTAGATGGAGATACGGAATTGATATTCCATGCCATATCCAGAAAGAGTTCCAAATCGTATGCCGCGGGTTTCAAATCGTGCACATTAACCACCCACAAACGGCGGGCATTGCAATCGTATGCCTGTTTCATTTCACTATAAATCAATCCCGGCTGGGTAGTGCATAACCACATATAGTCATGCGGACGCCCCCAATAACTGAGATGATAATACACTCCGGCACCTCCGTTACGCTTTTGCTGTTCCTTGTCACTTAAACGGGTCATATAGCCATAGTTGTCATCACACCATATCAAAGTGATGTCTTCCGGCAGTTGCAAGCCATTCTCCATTATTTGAAGCACTTCTTTATAGGGGACAAAAGCCTGGGGAATTTTCTCCACATCTTTATCTACATACTTCGATAATAACTTGCGCTGGTCGTCAATAACCTGTTGCAGTGCATCGGTCTTTTCCTGAAGGGTCTTGACCCCTTCCATTCCACTGTCGTGAATACCTCTCATACCCATGGTGTAGAAATTTTCATAAGGTCCAGCCTCTTTCAGCCGTTCTATCCAATAGGATTGTACCCCTTCACGGTTTGTTATGTAATTATAGTCACCCCGTTCATTGACTTTCCATTCACCTACATTATTGCGCATCATTGGCTCGCAATGCGAAGTACCGATGAGAATGCCGCAACTGTCAGCTGCTTCTTTAGCTCCCGGCACAAAGTAGAACGGAGTCGTAATTCCATGCATTCCCGGCCAAATAGCATTGGCACGAAGGCGCATCAGCAATTTGAAGATTTCTTTATAAGTACGTGCACCAATACGTCCTTTTATATCAGACGGTTCAAAGTTTTTCCAGCTCCAAGGCTGCAAGCTCCAGTCTTCATCATTTAAAAAGATTCCACGATACTCTACCGATGGACTCTGAAAAGTAGAATAATCAGCCGGAAGGGTCAATCGCTCTTTTCTCATCGGTGTTACATCTCCCCACCATACCCATGGAGACACTCCTGCCAAGCGGGAAAGTTCAAGTATGCCGTAAGCAGTTCCCCGACCGTCACTTCCTACAACCAACAACTGATTTTCTCTTATCTTTATAAAAAAAGCGTCTTTTCTGGCAACAATACTATCCACCGGGATTCCGTCTTTACGGAGATCTCTTAGGATAGACTTGTTTTTATCCAACTGAATAATATTAATAACCGCCGTTCCGAAAAGAGTTTTTTGAGGTAATACCCCCGTCACCTGTTGCATGTCACCCTTAAACATATCCAGTGCTACCGTCACTACTGGAGAAACAGATCCAGGCAAGGAATAAGTAATAGGACGTTTACCATTATACCAAACAAATTCTTTATTGGCAACAACCTCTCTTGTACTAGCTGCACAAATCACTACAATATGCACAAACAAAGCTACACTGGTTATAGCCATAATCAATAATCGACTTTCCCTTTTTAATTTCACATTCATCAGTTATTCTACTTTAATTGATTTTTTTAATAACGAGGATGCCATATATCATAACATCCCCGTCCTAAACACATCTCAATACTATCTAATCACCTTACTAATACCCTGGATTCTGATCTTCAGCACTCATCAACTCATTCGCATCAATCGCCGCCTGAGGAATAGGACGAAGTAATTTCTTTCCAATCATTTGTGCGGCCCGCCCTTTTATCTGAGGATTATATAAATCATTATACTCCACCAATTTCTGTGTACGTCTTAAATCAATCCATCGAGATCCCTGTCCAAATAACTCACAAGCACGTTCTTTTAAAATAACATCCACATTTATTTCAGTTACCGCATCAAGCCGTGCACGTCGGCGCACTTCATTCAAACGAAGCAAAGCATTTCCCTTATCACCAGCTTTTAAATAAGCCTCTGCTGCTACCAAATAAATCTCAGGAAGCGTAATAATATGTACATCACGATAATCTGTTTTATTAGAATAACTAGCAGTATTAGAATCATCAAATTTACGACAAGGAGCGCCCCCATAAGAATAGGTTACGAATTCCTCATAATCAATTTCTCCAGGCATATATTCTTGAGGATCCCGTGTATGATCAGACATCGGTAGTATCCATGTATTTTTACGATTTTCAGGATCAAGAGCTTTCCATGCATCGATATCTTCTTCTGTTTCATACCATGCCGGATAGTAACGTTTCAAAGGAATTCCTATAAAAGTTCCACCATTCTTATACCAATCCCAATACCAATAAGCGGATGCAGTAACAATATCAGGTAACTCCTTCATAAACGTTACCCCATAGCGTATATCGCCTTTTTCAAAACACTGCAAAGCATGTAAAGTCGCAATAAAAGCAGAAGTACTCCCCTTTCCATGATCTTCTTGCCCCCCCATATGATTACAATAAAAGGAACTCCACGGATGCCCACCACTGACTGTATTAGCAGCCGTAGCATAGTCATATTCCACATCCCAAATAAATTCTTCGTTATCATCTCCACTACAATCCGCTCTCCAAAGATCCTCGAAAGGAGTAACCAAAGCACGATTAGCTATCACGTCATCTGCTACTTGGGCTGCTTTGGCAAAGTAATCTTTTTTATCTAAATCCCAAGCTGCTGCTAAATAAGTTTTAGCTAATAACGCACGAGCCGATTCAATACTTATACGACCACCACCATCCAAAGCGGTAGACTTTTCCATAGCTCCGGCAGCTATTACATTCTCCAATTCCTCAATAATATAAGTGTAAACATCAACCACCGAAGATTTAGGATATCCGGTTTGAACATCAGCCACATAATCTTTCATCAAAGGTACCCCCCCGAAAGTATTTACCAATATATAGTAATAATTCGCCGCCAATACTCGTGCCTCATCCACACGCCTGCTACGCAAATTCTCATCAATAACTGCATCCGCCGCATAATGTTTTATAGCATAAGCCGCACGGATACCTTTATAACATGCCGTATAAAGCTCTTTCATCACACTGTTTTCAGGATTTAAAGTTTCATATTCATGCAACTCATCATTGATATAATTACGCCCATCAGCATACATATCCGTACCTGCATTAAAATAAGTAGTATAACTGGATACTGCATAAACATCTCGTAAAGTACTATAAGCATTTGATACCAAAGATTCAAAACCTGTCTTAGTCGAGAAATATTCTTTGTCCGTTACATTTGACTTATTATCTGTAGTCAGAAAATCTTCACAACTTGTAGTCAAAACAAAGCCAACCAATATGACTGCCGTATATATATATTTTTTCATACCATTTACCTTTCCTTTGAAATTAAAACTTAATATTCGCACCTATCTGATAAGTTACCGATGCAGGACCACCATCAGTTAATTTAGCATTTGCCCATTCAGGATCAAATCCATCATAATCCGTAAAACAAAATGGATTAAGCACATTGATATAAAGACGCAAATGCTGTAATCCTGCTTTAGTAATCCACTTCTTAGGGAAAGTATATCCCAAACAGATATTTTTTACCTTTACAAAAGAAGTCTTCTGATACTGAAAGCCTTCTCCCTTCGCGCTACCTTTATCAGAAAAATATCCACCTGCCGAAGTATCGGAATTATTCGGATAAGGATATTCACCGTAATGAGTTTCAGTGGCATATACAATATCACCGGTAGTATGGTCAATAACAGGCGCCCCTTTAGGAATATAAAAATCCATTGCCATATGTTGGTTACCACGATCAGACCATTTCATATATTTATCATGGAAATAACTACGAGCCCATTGTCCTTGTTTAGTATAAATCATTACTGAGAAATCGAAACCTTTATAATACATATTTGAACTTAAACTTCCCACCCATTTAGGATCTGTACAACCATATATTTGCTTATCTTCATCCGTAATCTTGCCATCATTATTCCAATCATTCACAGCTATCTGACCTTCATACCACTTATATTTCGAACCATACTTTGCATACAATTCTTGCAAAGTATAATGAATATCCCCATCTTTAGTGTGCATCGTTACCCCTTTATCAGTTATCACATCAGTATGAATATAGTCACGCAATACATTTAACGGCTCACCAATAAAGCGATTGGATGCAATTTCATCCACTTTCCCATTACTAAGTTCCAATATTTTATTCCAGTTACGAGAATAATTCACACTTAAATCCCATATAAAATCTTTACTCCGAATAATGCCAAACTGCATTCCTAATTCAATTCCGGTATTACGAACTGAACCGACATTAAAAGTAGCTTTTGTTTCACCTGTTTCAACAGGAACAATCCTATCCATAATCTGCCCATCAGACAAACGATGATAAAAATCGGCTGTCAGATTAATACGATTACTCAATGCACTAAAATCCAATCCTAAATCAAACTCTTTTACCTTTTCCCAAATGAGTCCCGTATTAACAAGCCCATTAGGGTAATATCCTTGTATTTCCGATCCTCCCAATACCACATAACTAGGTCCTGAAGCTGTAGCTATTGTCACATAATCATCCACATTGTTGTTACCGGTAACTCCATAAGACAAACGCAATTTCAAATTATCCAACCAATGAGTACCTTTTAAAAAACTTTCTTCTGACATACGCCATGCCAAAGCAACGGAAGGAAACCATCCCCAACGGTTACCTTCTGCAAAGCGTGAAGAACCATCAGCACGTGCTGTAGCTGTCGCCATATACTTACCTTTATATGAATAATTCAAACGAAGAGCTCCTGAGACCAAAGTAGATGCTGTATAGGAAGAAGCTATCTCCTTATCACCGGAAGCCTTATCCAAGGCATGAAAAGAAAGCATATCATCCGAAATACCAAAGCCTTTCAATCTATAAATTTCTTTATCAGAACGATATATGGAGAATAAACCCATCGCGCCAAACGTATGATCACCTATTGTTTTATTAAAATCAAGCTGATTATCCCAAGTCCAGTCCATACGGTCTGTCGTCTCAACCTCTGCAGAGTTCGTTCCGTTCACCTGATAATAATTGGAACCTAGCGGATTACGGTCATTCACTCCAGTAGCATTAAACTTTCCTTGACGCCCATGATAAAAGTTAGGTGAAAAAGTAGTCGCAAATTTTAATCCATCCATTATATTAGTACGCAAATATACATTGCCAAAGACATGAAATTTGCGAGTTTGATTAGTATAGTTTTCATCCTCTAAATCATTCAGTGGGCTAACAGTAGAAGTGAATTGTCCGGTAGACCCAAAAGCATCCTTTGACCCTGGATTATTGATAATGTTACCATTTTCATCATAAGGTGCAACAAAAGGATTGAAATAAAAAGCGTTTTCATACGGACAATAAGTTCCATCGGTACTAAAATCATCTTGCACCGTATAAGCCATATTCACAGATAATCCAGCTTCAAATACTTTGGAAATTTTTCCATCAAAAGCACCTTTGATATTGAAACGGGAATAATCATTATGTTTGAACACATTTTCTTCCCCTTGATAACCAACTCCTAACCGATAATTAATTTTTTCTGTGGCTCCGTTGGCACTGATATAATGATTCTGCTGATTACCTGTCCGAGTTACGAGGTCTGTCCAGTCATAACCATCTGTTCCCGACATCATCATCTCATAAATTTGGGAATCACGGTAGTTTGTACCACCATCACGTTTCAGAAACGTAGTTTCCAAATCAGATTGTTTAATTTCATAATGAGGAATACCGTTCGCATCTACTCCTTTACGACTAGAACCATCAAAGACATCTGATGTTAAAAGAGTATGACGTGCAAAACGATAATCTATAAATTCTTGAGCATTCATAAAATCAGGCATACGGGCAACCTTACGTATCCCATAATATCCATCATACGAAATAGAAACATGTTGAGGTTTTCCTGCCCCCTTCGCACCTTTGGTTGTAATCATAATCACACCAGCAGAAGCACGTGAGCCATCAATAGCAGTAGAAGAGGAATCTTTCAAGACGTCTACCCGCTAAATATCCTCGGGATTAAAAAAATCAATAGA